>Ga0310345_10000116_pt1 | contig 167815 bp, 175 predicted proteins | sample HC15DNA20500_MG_FD_204667 | JGI IMG/M metagenome (GOLD analysis project Ga0310345, IMG submission 204667) | Marine microbial communities from station ALOHA, North Pacific Subtropical Gyre - HC15-DNA-20-500_MG | ecosystem: Environmental > Aquatic > Marine > Oceanic | place: Pacific Ocean... | reverse complement strand
CCAGCTTTCGCTGGGGCGACGCTTTACATGGCAAGGACAACGCCAGCCAGCTCAGCGTCCTCTCTGCGCCTCTGCGCCTCTGCGCGAACCCCGTAGCTGGCAGCGCGACCGCCGAACCCGAAAACCCTCCGCGTCTCCGTGCGCACCAAAAAAACGGATACCTCCCAAATGCCCCACAATCTCGTCCCGCGCGATCACCCGCGCGGGGGCTTCCTCACGCGTTTCGATCCGCGTTTCTGGACGGTGAACTTCCCGCGCCCGATGATGGCCTCGGTCGTCGCGACCGCGCCGGACGCGCTGCGGGTGGACGCCGTCTTCTACCGGCAGGACGATCTCGCCGGCCTGATCTGGGAGGCCGAGGACCGCTTCGATCATCCGCTGCTCGCTTACGAGACCCAGCGCGATTTCCGCGACGTGCGGCTCTCCTTCCGCTGGCGCTCCAGCGGCGTGCGCGCGCTCGATGTGGTCAACGGCCCCGTGCTGACGATCGAGGGGCGCGACGCCGCCGGCAATCCCCGCGCCTGGTATGTGCGGCTATGGAACTATGCCCGGGGCACGCCGGAGGATGCCCGCGTCACGCTCGATTTCGCGACCCTCCAGGGCGGCTTCCTGCTGCCCGCCGAGGCCGATCCGGTGTGGGCGGGGGATATCGATCGGCTGTTCGTCTCGCTCGTCCCCGCCGCCTATACCGGCGCCGCCGCCCCGCTCGCCGCGCCCGCCGAAGCCCGGGTCGAGATCAGCGAGATCAGCGTGGACGGACCCGGCGCGGTGATCGCGATCGGCGACGCGATCCTGCCCGAACACGGCCTGTCGATCGCGAGCGGCTATGATGACAGCTACAACCTCACGCCGCAGCGTTTGCTGCGCAATATGCTGCACCTGGGCTATCGCGGCGACATCAACCATTATGTCGGGATGAGCCATTATTTCCGGCTCGCCGGCGATGTGGTGACGCTGGAAGGTGGAGCGCTCTGCGCGCCGTGCACCGCCTGGCACCGCGCCTTGGCGGCGGAGGCCAAGGCGCTTGGCTTCGGCATCATCTGGTCGCTCAGCTACGAATTGTTCAACGCGCATTGCCCCGAAAGCTGGAAGCAGCGCGCGGCGGATGGCGCCCCGGCGCTCACCGGCTGGGTGCCGCCCTCGACGTTGCTCTCACCCGCCAATTCGCAGGCAATGGCGTATCTGCAAGCGGTGGCGCGCGCGTTCATGGGGGTGGCGCTCGCCGCCGGCCTCACGCCCAAATTCCAGGTCGGCGAGCCGTGGTGGTGGTTGCCGGCGGACGGCAGGCCCTGCCTTTACGATAGCGCCGCGCGCGCCGCGCTCGGCGATCCGCCGCCGATCGATCTGAAGGGCCCGCAGAGCCCGGCCACGATCGCGGTGCTGGAGGCGGCGGGCGCCATGCTCGCGCAATCCACCGCCGCGCTCGCCGCCGCCGCGCGGGGGGCGGCGCCCGGCTGCGTCACGCATCTGTTGATCTATCTGCCGACGCTGCTCGATCGCGCCCGGCCCGAGGCCTATCGGCTCAACCTGCCGATCGGCTGGGCGCGGCCGGCCTTCGATGTGCTGCAGCTCGAGGATTATGACTGGGTCACCGCCGGCGACACCGCGCAAAGCGCGCGCGGCGCGGCGGCGGCCGAGGCGCGGCTCGGTTATCCGCCGGAGGAGCAGCACTATCTCGCGGGTTTCGTGCTGCGCCCCGATCAAGCGCCGCAATGGGCGCTGATCGACGCCGCCGCCGCCACCGCGCGGGGACGCGGTGTGGCGGCGACCTTCATCTGGGCGGCACCGCAGGTGCTGCGCGACGGCTATCTCCATTTCGCGGGCGAGGATGACGTGCAGGCTTTCGACGATGTGCTGTTCCCGCTCGCGCTGGGGAGCGAGGCGGAGGTGAGCCCGGCCTTCTCCACCGCGATCGTCACCAGCGCGGGCGGGCATGAGGCGCGCAACGCCAGCTGGTCGGGCGCGCGCACGCGGTATGACGCCGGGCCGGGGGTGCGCGGCGAGGGCGACATCGCGGCGCTGCTGAGCTTCTTCCGCGCGCGCCTTGGCCCGGCGCGCGGCTTTCGCCTGCGCGATCCGTTCGACAATGCGAGCGCCGACCCGCCCACGCCAATCGACGTGACGCTCGGCACGGGAGACGGGCGGAACGTCCGTTTCGCGCTGGTGAAGCTTTATGGCGATCAGCCGCGCCGGATCACCCGGCCCGTCCCCGGCAGCGTGCGGGTGGCGGTGGCGGGGGTGGAGACCAGCGGCTTCACGCTGGAGCCCGGCGGCTGGGTGGTGCTGGACGCGCCGCCGGCGCCGGGCGTGGCGGTCACCGCCGGCTTCCGCTTCGACGTGCCGGTGCGCTTCGCCGAGGATCGCCTGAGCGTGACCCGCGCGACCTTCCTGGCCGGCGCCGCGCCCTCGGTGCCGCTCATCGAACTGCGCGAGGATTGAGCCGATGGCCGATACGCTCACCACTTATGCGCTGTGCTGGCGGATCGAGCGGCGCGACGGCGTCGCGATCGGGCTGACCGACCATGACCGCGATCTGTCGATCGATGGGCAGCTCTATCGCGCCGCGCCCGGTATCACGCCGTCCGCGATCAAGCGCGCCGATGGCTTGGAGCCGGACACGATGGACGTCGCCGGCGCGCTGACCAGCGCGGCGCTCAGCGAGGATGATCTGCTCGACGGTCGCTGGGATGGCGCCCGGGTGCGGCTGTTCGCGGCCGATTGGGCGGGGGGCGGGGCGCCGGTGCCGCTCGGCGAGGGTCTGCTCGGCGCGATCGAGACGCAGGACGGCGCCTTCACCGCCGAACTGCGCGGCGGCGCGGCGCTGCTCGATCGCGCGGTGGTGGAGGCGACCGCGCCCGCCTGTCGCGCCGAGCTGGGCGATCGGCGCTGCCGGGTGGCGATGGCGGGCCGCCGGCGCTTCGCCCGCGTGCTCGCCGCCGACGACCGGGTTTTGACGCTCGATCGGGAGGAGCCCGCCGCCAATACCTATGGCGCGGGCCTGCTGCGCTGGTTCGGACGGGCGAATGCGGGGCTGGAAAGCGCGGTCGCCGCGTCCGACGGCGCGACCGTCATGCTGCGCCTGCCGCCGCGCCATCCCCCGGCGCCCGGCACGCTGGTCGAGCTGATCGAGGGGTGCGACAAGCGCTTCGAGACCTGCCGCGATCGCTTCGCCAACGCGCTCAACTTTCGCGGCGAGCCCCATCTGCCGGGGATCGACCTGCTCACCCGCTATCCCGGCGCATGACCGCGCCGCTTCAGGCCGTGCGGGCGGCGATCGGCGCGCGCTTCCGGCTTCACGGCCGCGCGCCGGAGAGCGGGCTCGATTGCGTCGGCGTCGCCGCGCTCGCCGCGCGCGCGGGCGGCGTCGGCGCGGCGGTGCCGAGCGGCTATGGGCTGCGCACCGCGGACGCGGCGGCGGTGATCGCCCGGCTCGACGCGGTGCTGCCGCGCATCGGATCGCCCGAGCCTGGCGATCTGCTGCTGTTCGAGCCCGGACCCGCCCAGCTGCATCTGGCCGTGCGCAGCGAGGCGGGCATCATCCACGCCGACGCCATGCTCCGCCGGGTGGTCGAGCGCCCCGGCCCGGCGCCCTGGCCGCTGCTCGGCGCGTGGCGGTTGGCGCCTTTGGCTGAGCGGTAGAAGCTTGGGTTTTTGGTTCACGCGGAGGCGCGGAGGAAAGAAGAAGTTTTGTTCGCGCAGAGGCGCAGAGAACGCAGAGGAAGGGCGCGGAGAGGGCTCTGATTCAGCGTGTCGCCCCAGCGAAAGCTGGGGCCTCAAGCCAATGGAACGCCATGTTTCATAAAGGCCCCAGCTTTCGCTGGGGCGACGCTTAATACTCTGCGTCCTCCCTTTGCGTCCTCTGCGCCTCTGCGCGAACAAAAACCCTCCGCGTCTCCGCGTGAACCAAAACACGCACCAAACATCGCCGCGCCACACCAAAGCTTGGGAGCCCCGCATGGCCACTCTCGTCCTTACCGTTGTCGGCGGCGTGATCGGTGGGCCGATCGGCGCTTCGATCGGCGCGCTCGCCGGGCAGGCGATCGACGCCAATTTCCTGTTCAAGCCCAAGGGGCGCCAAGGCCCGCGCCTCACCGAGCTTGCGGTGCAGACCTCGTCCTACGGCGCGCCGCTGCCCAAGCTGTTCGGCACGCTGCGGGTGGCGGGCAGCGTGATCTGGTCGACCGACCTGATCGAAAGCCGCGGGACCCGGGGCGCCAAGGGTCAGCCGGACGTGACGACCTATAGCTATGCGGTGTCGTTCGCGGTCGCCTTGTCGGCGCGGCCGATCACGGGCGTCGGGCGGATCTGGGCGGATGGCAAGCTGCTGCGCGGCGTGGCGGGGGATTTCAAGACGCCGACCGGCTTTCGCCTCCATCTTGGCGGCGAGGACCAAGCGCCCGATCCGCTGATCGCCGCCGCCGAGGGTGCGACGCCTGCTTATCGCGGCCTGGCTTATGCGGTGTTCGAGCAGTTCCAGCTCGCCGATTACGGCAACCGCATCCCCTCGCTCACGTTCGAGGTGATCGCCGATGACGCGCCGGTGCCGCTCGGGACGATCGCCGCGACCTTAAGCGACGGCGTGGTGGGCGGCGGCACGGCGCTCGCGCTGCCGGGCTTCTCGGCCTATGGCGACAGCGTTCGCGGGGTGCTGGAGACGCTGGCCGAGGCGGGGGGGGGGCTGGTTCGCGCCGGTGGGGGCGGGGCTGGAGCTGAGCGACGCCGCGTCCGTCGCAGCGACGCTGACCGACGAGGGCTATGCTGCGCGTTCTTCCGCCAGGCGGCGCACCCGATCGATCAAGCCGATCGAGCGCATCCCCAAGTCGCTCGCCATCGCGCATTATGATCCGGCGCGCGATTATCAGGCCGGGCGGCAGGTGGCGGTGCGCCCCGGCGCCGGCGCGCGGAGCGAGACGGTGGAGATCGCCGCCGCGCTCGACGCCGCCGCCGCGCGCGCGCTCGCCGAAGCCGCGCTGGCCCGGGCGGAGGCCGAGCGCGAGCGCCGGCAGCTGGCGCTGAGCCTGGCCGATCTGGCGATCGCGCCGGGCATGGCGGTCGCGATCGCGGGAAACGCCGGTGCCTGGCGCGTGACGGCGTGGTCGCTCGAGGCGATGGTGCTGACCCTCGATCTGGTGCGGCTGGCGGCGGCCGGACCCGCGCCGGCGGCGAGTTCCGGCCGCGTGCTCGCCAGCGCCGACGAGGCGATCGGCGCGACGTTGCTCGTCGCGGCCGAGCTGCCACCGCTCGACGATACGCTGCCGGCCACGCCGCGTCTGCTCGCCGCCGCCGCGGGCACCGCGCCGGGCTGGCGGCGGGCGAGCTTGCTGCTGAGCACCGACGGCGGCGCCCGCTTCGATCCCGTTGGCGGCACCGCGCTTCCGGCGGTGATCGGCACGATCGCGGTGCCGCCGCGCCCCGCCGGCAGCGCGCTGATCGATCGCGAGGGCGTGCTGGAAATCCTGTTCCCGCATGATCGCATGGAGCTGACGGACGCCGATGCGACCGCGCTCGACGCTGGCGCCAATCTCGCGCTCGCCGGCGCCGAGTTGCTGCAATTCGGCAGCGCCCAGCCCCTGGGGGGCAATCGCTGGCGGCTGAGTCAATTGCTCCGCGGCCGGCGCGGCACCGAGGCGGCGGCGGGGACGCAGCGCGCGGGCGATCGCTTCGTGCTGCTCGAACGCGACACACTCGCCGGCCTCACGCTGCCGCTCGCGGTCCTGGGGGGCGAGGCGGTGCTGCTGGCGGCGGGGCAGGGCGATCGCGCGCCGGTGGAAGCGCGGACCGTGATCGATGGCGCCTCGCTGTTGCCGCCCGCGCCGGTCCATCTCCGGCTCGATCCCGATGGCGTGCTGCGCTGGGCGCGCCGCAGCCGCGCCGGTTGGCGCTGGCTCGATGGGGCCGATGCGCCGCTGGGCGAGGAGGCGGAGCTCTATCGCGTGCGGCTGCCGAGCGGCGCGGTCATCACCCGCACCGTCCCGTTCCATCCGCTGCCGGCCGATGAACGGCACGGGCTGATCGAAGTGCGCCAGCAGGGGAGCGCCGGGCTCTCTCCGCCGGCGCGCTTGCTGTTATGACCAAGGGAGATCGCGATGGCTGATGAAACCACGCCGCGCCTGGCGCTGCCGCTGCTCCAGCCCGGCCAGGCGCAGAAGGAGCTTTATCATAACGAAGCCCTGGCGCTGCTCGATCTGATCGTGCCCGGCGCGGTGCGCGCGGTCGCGCCCACGCCGCCCGACGCGCCGATCCTGGGCGATGCATGGATCGTCGGGGTGAGCGCCAGCGGCGCCTGGACCGGCCGAACAGGCGATATCGCGGGCTGGACCGGCGGGGGCTGGCGGTTCCTCGCGCCGCGCGAAGGGATGGCGCTTTGGTTGAGCGATACGGGGGTGCCGGCACGCTATCGCGGCGGCGCTTGGACGTTCGGCGGCGGCAGCCTGATGGGCGCCGCGCGCCCGCTGGTGCCGGCGCCGGCGGGTGGCGCCACGATCGACGCGGAGGCACGCGCGACGCTCGTCGCGCTACTCAATACGCTCGCCGCATTAGGTATTATCGCGACTTGACGGATGTCGAGTGCTGTGGCCTTGATGCAACACTTCTCCCCATTTGCGCGCTTGCGCCGAAACCAACCATTGGCTAGTGAGTTTGGGCTGTCCGTAGTGACACTCAAGAAAGGGGACAATGATGCGGAAGCTTGCCGTTCTTATGGCGCTCGCCTCCACCGCCATTGCCACGCCCGCGCTCGCGCGCGACAAGGCCTGGTATGTCGGTGTCGAGGGTGGCGCGACGATTGTCGAAAACATTCGCTACGATATCGGCGCCACGCGCCAGGCCTCGAACACGACGCACGACTATGGCTTCGATGTTTCGGGCAATATCGGCTATGACTTCGGCGTTTTCCGGCTGGAAGCGGAAGTCGGCTATCGCCGCGCGCATGTCCGCAACTACACCTCGAACATCGCGACGCCGGCTTTCAACCAGAATGGGGTGTTGTTTGACGCTCCCGCCGGCCTTTACCGCGGCGTCGGTGGCAACAGCTCGGCGCTGAGCTTCATGGCCAACGCGCTGCTCGATTTCGGTCCCGATGACGGGCTGCAGGGCTTTGTCGGCGGCGGTGTCGGCGTCGCCCGCGTCCAGGCGGGCCAGTACGCGCTGAACCAGTATGGCAGCTTCCTGAACGATTCCGACACGCGCTTCGCCTATCAGGGCCTGGCGGGCGTGCGCGCGCCGATCACCAAGAATATCGACGTGTCGCTGAAGTATCGCTTCTTCACGACGCCCGATGCGCGTTTCGTCGACGTGCGCGGCAACCGGTATCAGGGGACGTTCCGCTCGCACTCGCTGATGGGCGGCATCACCTTCAACTTCGGCGCGCCGACTCCGCCGCCGCCGCCTCCCCCGCCGCCGCCGCCGCCGCCTCCCCCGCCGCCGCCGCCCCCGCCGCCGGCCCCGACGCCGCCGGCCGTGCAGTGCTCGCCGGGGCCGTTCATCGTGTTCTTCGAGTGGGATAAGTCGGACATCACGCCGGAAGCGGCGTCGATCCTCGACAATGCCGTCTCGCAGTACCAGAATTGCGGCAACGCGCAGGTGATGCTCGCGGGCTTCACCGATCGCTCGGGCACGCCGAAGTATAACCTTGGCTTGTCGCAGCGTCGTGCGGATGCCGTGAAGGCGTATCTCACCTCGCATGGCATCGCCGATGGCGTCGTCACCACCCAGGCGTTCGGCGAAGACCCGACCCGCCTGCGCGTGCAGACCGCCGACGGCGTTCGCGAAGTGCAGAACCGCCGCGTGGAAATCACTTACGGTCCGGGCTCGGGCCAGTAAGCGATCCGCTCGCGGACAAGATCGGGGAGGCAGGGCGACCTGCCTCCCTTTTCTTTTGCCATATTGGAAATCAGGCCGCGCCAGGTCCCCCCCATGGAGGCCAAGGAGCCGTCTGCTGCGCTTGGCGCCTCCAAGGGCGTCACGCGCTAACCGACGCGCATCAGCGGTTCGACGATCCGTGGCTCGCGCCGCCGCCGGCGCCCGCCCGCCGCGCTCAGTTGGCCGCGAGCCATTCCCGCATCGCCCGGTTCACCGCCTCGGGCGCTTCCCAGGGCACGAAATGCCCGGCCTCCGCCACGCGGACGATGGTGAGCCGCGGCACGAGCGAGTCGAGCCCTTCCAGCTGGCAGGGCCGCAGGGCCGTATCGCCCATCCCCCAGATCACCAGCGTCGGCGGTTGGATCGGCGGGAAGGGGGCATCGACAAAGGCCGGGCGCGGCGGCGCCTCGTCCATCGCCGGCACCTGGATCGCGCTCGCGCGATACCAGTTGAACATCGCGGTCAGCGCGCCCGGCTGCGACCATTGATCGACATAGATCGGCTTTTCGGGCGCGAGCTTCGCCGGATCGGCATGGCCGACAAAGGTCTTGTCGAAAAACGCCTCCACGCCGATGCCGGCGATCATCGTCTCGATCGCCGGATCGCGGAAGGCGCGGATATATTGGCTGGCGCGGCGCTGCTCGGGCTCGTCGAACATACTGCGCTGGAAGACGAGCGGGTGCGGCGCGTTGAGGATGATCAGCCGCTCGACCGCCTGCGGATGCTGCAGCGCCGCCATCCAGGCGATCGCGCCACCCCAATCATGGCCGACGAGCGTGAAGCCGTCCTTGCCGAAATGCCGGGCGAGCGCGAGCATATCGGCGACGGGCTTGTCGGGCGCATAATTCTCCACGCCCTCGGGCTTGTCCGATCGAGCAAAGCCGCGCTGATCGGGCGCGATGACGAAGTGATCGCGCGCGAACTCGGGGATCTGGTGACGCCAGGTGCGGTGCGATTCGGGAAAGCCGTGGAGGAAGATCATCGCCGGCGCGGCCGGATCGCCGGCGGTCGCGACATCGAGCGACACGCCGGTGGGCAGCGCGACGCGGGTGAGGGGGAAGGCCTGGGTCATCGGGCGGGTCTCCTAGGATTGGCGCCAGCCTAACCGGCGATCGGCGCGCGCGTAACCCCCGGCCATTCGAGCGGCGCGATGCGGCCGATCGCGATGCTCCAGCAAAAAGCGCCGGCGAGCGAAATGCCGGCGGCGACCAGGAAAGCGGCGGTGAAGTTTCCCGCCCGATCGATCAGCCAGCCGGCGAGCAGCGGCGCGACGATCCCGGCGGCGTTGCCCACCGCGTTCTGGAAGCCGATCCATTTGCCCGCCGCCGAGGGCCCGGCGAGCGTCTGGCCGGTCGCGTAGATGTTGCTCCCGGTCATGCCACCGAACATCTTGGTCACGATCAGCGCCGCCAGCGCGACGCTCGCGCTGCCGAACGCGGCGGCGACCAACGCGACCGAACCGATCAGCAGCCCGCCGGTCATCATCGTCTTGCGCGCAAGATTGGGGCTCGCCCCGGCGGCGATCCAGCGATCCGGCAGATAGCCGAACAACAGCGCGCTTCCCGCTTCGATCAGATAGAGCAGGCCGCCGACCGCCGCCATCCCCGCGATCGAATAACCATGCACTTTCACCAGATAGACCGGCAGCCAGGCGAGCATGAAATAGAAGCTGTAATTGACGCAGAAATGGCCGAGCGCCGCCGCGATCGCCGGCCGGCGCCGGGCGATGGTCAGCAGCGAGGGCGCGGGGCCGAGCGTCGCGTGCGGCCGGGCGGTGTCGCGCCGCAGCCGCAGCCACGGCAGCAGCCAGAGCAAGGAGAGCGCGCCGAACAGGATGAAGCTCGGCCGCCAGCCATAATAGGCCATCATCAGCCCGCCGACATAAGTGCCGAACGCCGGGCCGATCGACAGGCCGAGCGCGGTCGCCGAATTGGCCTGGCCATAGCGCTCGGGCGGGACGTGATCGGCGATCAGCTTGGAGGCGCAGGGGAAAATCACCGCTTCGCCCAGCCCAAGCACCAGCCGCAGCAGCAACAGCGCGAGGAACCCGCCCGCAAACCCCGTGGCGATCGTCGCGACCGCCCAAAGCGCCAGTCCCGCCGCCAGCACGCGATAGGCGCAGAAGCGCTGTGCCGCCCAGCCCGCGAGCAGCTGCGCCGGCGCATAGACCCAGAAAAAGGCGGAGATCAGCAGGCCGAACGCGGTGTTGCTGAGCCCGAGCTCACCCTTCAGCAGCGGCCCGGCGGTCGCGAGGTTGCCGCGATCGACGTAGTTGATGAACACCCCCAGGCCGAGCAGCAGCACCAGCCACCGCGCATGATCGCTGACCGGCCGCCCTTGTGCGATGCTCGCCATCCGCGCCTCTCCTCTTGGCGGCGCAGGCTAGATCAAGCTCGACGGCGGTCAAGCCGTTACGGTGCTGCAACGCTCATGGATAGCTGACCGTCTTGGGCACTTCGGGGATCGGGATATATTCCTTGTCGTCACCCGGCACCTTGGCCCAATTGCCGGCCTTCCATGCCGCCTTGGCCTCGTTGATCCGATCGCGGCTGGAGCTGACGAAATTCCACCAGACATAGCGCGGCGTGCGAAACGCTTCGCCGCCGCACAGCATCACCCGCCCCGCCGATGCCGAGCGCAGCGTCGCTGCATAGCCGGGCTTGAGCACGTAGAGCGTCTGCGGCGCGAGCGGCACGCCGTCGAGCGTTGCCTCGCCATAAGCCAGATAGACGGCGCGCTCGTCCGCCTCGGCGTCGATCGGCAGGCTGGCGCCGGGCGCGAGATCGATATCGGCGTAGATGGTGCTGGCATAAGTCGTGGTCGGCGCGGCGGCGCCCCACAGCGTGCCCATGATCACCCGCGCCCGCGCGCCGCTCGCATCCAGCACCGGCAGCCTATCGCGCGTCACTTGCTCGAAGGCGGGATCGCCTTCCTCATCGGCTTCCGGCAGCGCGAGCCAGGTCTGGATGCCGGAGAGTTCCGGCCCCATCGCCCGCTCGCTCCCCGGCGAGCGTTCGCTATGCGCGATACCGCGCCCGGCGGTCATCAGGTTCACCGCGCCGGGCTCGATCACCGCATGACTGCCGATCGAATCGCGATGCTCGATCGCGCCGGCGAAAAGATAAGTGACGGTGGCGAGATTGATGTGCGGATGTGGGCGCACGTCGATCCCTTCGCCCTGGGGCAGCTGCGCGGGGCCCATCTGATCGAAGAAGATGAACGGCCCCACCATCGTCCGCGGGCGGGAGGGGAGGGTGCGCGCCACCTTGAACCCGCCCAGATCATGGGTGGTCGGCTCGATCGTCAGCAGGAACGGGTCGGTCATAAGGCCTCCGTCATGGCCAGCATCTCGGCCAGATCCTCGGGAAAAAAGGGTTCGTCATGCGCGGCGAGTTCGGCCGGGGTGAACCAGCGCCAGCGCGTCATCACCCGTTGTTCGAGCGCGGTGTGGCGCGCGGTATCGATCGCGGTTTCGCGCACCCGCACCAGGAAATAGCGCTCATCGGCTTCCACCGGCACGCCTTCGATGGTGGTGAACGCCACTTGCCGCCGGGCGATCTCCGGCCCCGGATCGGCGTCGATCCCGGTTTCCTCGAGCAGTTCGCGTCGCGCGGCGGCCGCATAGCTCTCGCCCGGATCGAGCGCGCCGCCAGGCGTGCACCAGAAAGGCGGGCGGTCGCTGGGGGTGAAGCGGAACAGCAGCACGCGGCCCGCCTCGTCCACCAGCAGGATGCGCGCCGCCGGGCGTTTGGCGCGCATCACGCCTCGCCCGGGGCGAGCGCCCGGATGGCGAGCGCATGGACGCGCTCCCCCGCCAGCCCGCGCAGCGCCTCGTTCACCAGCCGCTGCCGCGCGAGCCGCCCGAGCCCGGCGAACGCCGCGCTTTCCACCAGCACCGAGAAATGCGATTCGCCGGTTCCGTCGTCGCCGGCATGGCCGCGATGCTGGGCGCTGTCGTTCACCACCTCCAGCCGCGACGGCGCGAGCGCGGCGGTGAGGCGATCGGTGATTTCCTGGGCGATCGGCCCGGTGGCGGAGACGGTCATCGCGCCTATATACACGGCTTTGCGAAGTCGGGGAGCGCCGTGGCGCGATCAGGTGACAAGAAGGAGCGCGCGACGCGCTTCCATGGGCGGGTCGAAGGGGCGGGGCAGGGCTGCATGGCGCCCGGCTGCGCCGAACCCGGCGAGTTCCGCGCCCCGCCCGAAGAGGGTGCGGCGCGCGACGGGCCGCCGCGCTATCGCTGGTTCTGCCTGGAGCATGTCCGCGAGTTCAACACCCGCTATAATTTCTTCGCCGGGATGAGCCCGGAAGAGATCAGCGCCGCGCAGCGCCCCTATGCGGGGTGGGAGCGCGAGACGCGCGCCTTCGCCCATGTCGGCGCCGATCGCCCACCAAGCTGGGGCGATTTCAGCGATCCGCTCGATGCGATCGCCGCGCGCTTCCGCGAACGCCGCGCCGCCAACCCCGATCGGCAGGACGGCAAGCCGCTGTCCGAGGCCGATCGCCGCGCGCTGCACGTGCTGGGGCTGGGGATCGACGCCGATCGCACCGCCTTGCGCCGCCGCTATGCCGAGCTCGCCCGGCGCTATCACCCGGATCGCAACGGCGGGGACCGCAGCCAGGAAGCGCGGCTGCAGGCGGTGATCGCCGCTTATCAGCAGCTCAAATCCGCGCCGGCCTTCGCCTGATGCCGCTCCCCGTCATCGCCCAGGCGCCCGCCGCGCCCGCGCTGCCGCCGCATCTGAAGGCGCTTGCGGCGCGGGGCTATCGCCGCATTCCGCTGACCTTGCTCGCGAGCGGGCATCTGGAGCTGGCCGGCGCGGTGGAGGGCAAGCCGGTGCGGGTGCTGCTCGATACCGGCGCCGCCAACACCGTCGCCGATCGCGACTGGGCGACGAGCGCGGGCTTCACGCTGCGCCCGCTCGGGATCAAGGGCGCGGGCGCGGGGAGTATGGCGCTCGATCTCGCGCTGGTGGAGGGGGCCGAACTGTCGATCGGCGGCATCCGGCTGTTCCGCATTCCGGTGCTCGCGATCGACCTGCGCGAGGTACGCGCGGCGCTGAAGCAGCAGGGCGTGGAGCCGCCGCAGCTGGTGCTGGGGGGCGACGTGCTCAAGGCCTGGGGCGCGGTGATCGACTATCCCAGCGCCACGCTGTGGCTGGCGCCGCAGCGGTAGCGCGACTGAAGGCAGCTGGAGCGCGATCCGCTGCGATCGGATCGCCGCTCCAGCGGACCGGCGCCTCAAGCCGGGTTGGGCGCGAACACCCGCAGCCGGTGGCCGTCGGGATCGAGCGCGACGAAGGTCGTGCCGAAGCTCATCCGGGTCGGCGCCTGGGCGATGCCGACGCCGCGCCCCCGCCAATCGGCGTGGAGCGCCTCGACCGCCGCCGCGTCTTCCACCGCGACCGCGATCTCGTTCGCCCCCGGCGCACTGGCACTCGCCGGCGCCACATGGTCGCGCGCCCATAGCCCGAGCATAACGCCGTCGCGCAGCGGCAGGATGGAGATATCGTCCTTCTGCTCGACAACCGGCAAGCCGAGCAGCGCGTGATAATGCGCCGCGCTCGCGCGGTGGTCTTGCACGTAGAGCAGGATGAAATTGAACTCGGCCATGGCGTTTCTCCCTCGGTCGGCGGCTTGCGGATCAAGCGCCGGCGAGCGTTGACTACGCGATCATGCTGTCAGTTTTTGTCAGCAGTCATTGCTCGGCCACGCCCTGAAGTTCGCGCCATTCCTTGAACAGCGCCTGGCGCCGGCGCGGGAAGCGCTCCGGCAGCGGGTCGAGCGCGGCGATGCGATCGCAGCGGAAGTGGCGATAGCCGTCGCGCAGCTCGCACCAGGCGACCACCACGCGGACGCGATCGAAAAAGGCGAGCGCCACCGGCCATACGGTGCGCGCGGTGGCGTTGCCCCGTTCATCGGCATAATCGATCCGCAGCTTGCGCTCGCTGCGGATCGCGCGGCGGATCTCGGCGAGCGCGGCGTCCCCCGTCGCGACCGGCTCGCCCGGGCCGATCAGCAGGCCGGACGCCTCGATATTCCGCCGCAAATCCTCGGGCAGCACGGCGCCGACCTTCGCCAGCACTTGGCGCGCCGCCTTGCCCAGCGCGCCATCCGCGCGTTCCGATACCCAGCGCGAGCCGAGCACCAGTGCCTCGATCTCTTCCTCCGAGAACATCAGCGGCGGCAGCATGAAGCCGGGGCGCAGCACGAAGCCAATCCCCGCCTCGCCATCGATCGCCGCGCCTTGCGCCTTCAGGCTTTCAATGTCGCGGTAGAGCGTGCGCAGCGACACCCCCAAGTCGCGCGCCAGCGCCGCCCCGCTCACCGGGCGGCGATGTTGGCGCAGCAGCTGAATCAGATCGAGCAGACGCTGCGCGCGCGACATTAGTCGCGCTCCGGCGCCCCGAGTGGGAAGAAGCCGCGGTACGGGCGCGCCGCCTCGACGCAGCGTGCTACCGAGGGGCGGGCGAGCAGCCGCGCGCGATAGCCGCGCAGCCCGGGAAGCGTCTCCGGGATCGGCCGCACCCAATCGGCGTAGAAAAGCGACGGCGCCGCCGCGCAATCGGCGAGCGTGAACGCCGCGCCGCAGGCCCAAGGCTCCGCCAGCCGCTCCTCCAGCCAGGCATAGATCGCGTCGAGCGCCGCCCGCGCCCGGGTGATGCGCGCCGGGTCCGGCGCCTGCGTGATGAAGGGCAGATGTTCGGCGACGATCGCCTGCATCGGCCCCATCACATGATTGTCGAACACCCGGTCCATGAAGCGCACGTCGAGCGCGTCTTGATCCTCCCGGGGGATCAGCCGGAGCGTCTCCGGATAGCGCTGATCTAGATGCTCGATGATGATCGAACTTTCGATCAGCGCCAGCCCGTCATCCTCCAGCACCGGGAATTTGCCGAGCGGCCAGAGCGCCTTCAATTCGGCGCCGTGTTCGGGATGCTCGGGCGCGATGATCTTGAAATCGAACGGCAAATCCTTCTCGTACAGCGCGATCAGCGCTTTCCACGTGTAGGAGGAGAAGGGGTGGCCATAGAGTATCGGCATCACGCCGCCGCCGCCTCCAGCGCGGCGATGTCGATCTTCACCATCGCCATCATCGCCGCCATTACCCGTCCCCGCACCGCGGCATCGTCATGCTGCATCAGCTCGGTCAGCCGGCGCGGGGTGACCTGCCAGCTGAGGCCGAACTTGTCCTTCAGCCAGCCACAGGCGGCGGGCGCCCCGCCATCGGCGAGCAGCGCGTCCCACAGCCGATCGGTCTCGGCTTGATCCTGGGTGTGGACCTGCAGCGAGATCGCCTCGGTGAAGCGCGCCATCGGCCCGCCGTTCAGCGCGAAAAAGGGCTGGCCGAACAGGGTGAAATCCACCGTCAGCACATCGCCCGCGCGGCCGGCGGGGTAATCGAGCGGGGCGCGGGTGATCCGCCCGAGCTGGCAGGCATCGCCGAACACCGCCACATAGAAACGCGCCGCTTCTTCCGCGCGGCCATCGAACCACAGGCAGGTGGTGAGGCCGCTCATGCGTTCTGCACCGCGCCGAACACCGCACCCTGCGGATCGCGCGCGACGATCACCTGGCCGCCCTCGGGCGTCGGCGCGGGGCCCATGATGACCATGCCGCCGCCCGCGCGGACAGCTTCGGCGGCGGCGGCGATGTCGGCGACCTGCGCGTAGAACAGCCAGGCGGGCGGCACCGCCGCCTGCTGCATCACCCCGCCCAGCCGGGTGCCGTGATGATGGATGAAGACGTAATCGCCCATCGGCCCCATGCTCAGCCGCTCGTCGAACGTCCAACCGAGCAGCCCGCTGTAAAAGCCGATCGCCGCCGCCTGATCGCGCGTCGAAAGCTCGTTCCAGGCGACATGGCCCAGTTGGCCGGGCGCGAACACCGGCGCGGGCGGCGCGCCCGCATTGGGGGCGGGGCGCATCAGATAGAAGACCGCGCCCTGCGGGTCGCTCGCCAGCGCGATGCGGCCGATGCCGGGCAAATCATGCGCGGGCATCGGTGTGCGTCCACCCGCCGCTTCGAGCGCGGCGACCGAGGCGTCGACATCATCGACGCTCACATAGCCGACCCAGGCCGCCGCCGCGCCACCGGCGATCATCTCGGGCGTCAGCGTCAGCACGCCGCCGACATTGCCGAGCGCCGCCGTGATCATCCGATAGTCCATCGCCCCCGAAGGCTCGGGCTCGATCGTCCAGGCGAAGACGCGCTCGTAGAACGCCTTGGCGGCGCGCGGATCGGGCGACATCAGCTCGTACCAGATGAAGCTGCCGGCGGAATCGGTCATCTCAGGCCTCCAGCGTGACGACGGGGGTGAAGCCGCCGAAGATCATCCGCTTGCCGTCGAACGGCACGGGGATCGCCATCAGTTCGGCGTTGTCCATGAACTTGGCGAAGGCGGCGTCGCGGGTCGCCTTGTCGGGCCATTCCACCCATGAGAAGGCGACCGCCTCGCCCTCGCCCGCGGCGACCGCGCGATAGAAATCGGTCTGCTGGCCGTGCGGGACATCGTCCGACCAGCATTCGACGACACGCACCGCGCCCTCGGCGATGAAGAAGGCGTCGACCTTCTGGGCGTGCTCGATGAACGCCGCGCGCCGGTCCTGCGCCACGGGAATCACGAACCCATCGATATAGCTCATGGCGCTGCTCCCTCGCGCGGTTCAGCCCTTGGCCGGGGCGCCGATCGACCAGCGAAAGCCGAACGGATCGACCAGCTGCCCATAGCGATCCCCCCAGAACATATCGGCCGGCGGCATCGTCGCCTTGGCGCCCGCGGCGACGGCGCGCGCGTACCACGCATCGACATCATCGACCTGCAGGTGGAGCGTCTGTCCGCGCGGGGGGCCGCCATCGCGCTCTTCGGGCGCGACATATTCGGGGAACTCATCGTGCAGCATCAGCGAGGCGCCGTTGATGTGCAGGTGCGCGTGCATCAGCCGCGTGCCGCCATCCTCCGCCATTCGCCGCTGTTCGGTGGCGCCGAACGCCTTGGTGTAGAAGTCGATCGCCTCGGCGGCGCGGTTGTCGCCGATCTGGAGATGGGGGGTCAGTCCGCCGGTCGGTCCCTGGGGTGCCTCAGTCATCGCGTCCTCCCTCGCCCGGGTCGTCGCCCGAGTCGGCGGCGATCATAGCACCGCGCGGCGCGCGCGCGGGCTAATCCTCGTTAGCGCGGGCACCGAAACTCGATTCGGCTTCCTGTTGCAGCCGCCTTCGCCGCTTCGAGCGCGGTTGTGCTCGCCCGGCGCCCGGCGGGCTTCGGCGAGCCCCGGCGTGAACGGGCTCGACTTTCGCGCGAGGCCCGCGTTAGGGAGGCGCGCGAAAGGCCCGATGATGAACGACCTCCCCAACACCCAGCCCGATAGCCGCGCGACCACCCTGCTCGCCGCGCCCGACCGCAAGGTGAGCGCGCGCGAGCTGTTCGGGATCGACAGCGACATGATGGTCCCCGCCTTCAGCGAGGCGGATGAGCGCGTGCCCGATCTCGATCCGGCCTATGTGTTCGATCCAGACACCACGCTCGCGATCCTGGCGGGCTTCACCCATAACCGCCGGGTGATGGTGCAGGGCTATCACGGCACCGGCAAATCCACCCATATCGAGCAGGTGGCGGCGCGGCTGAACTGGCCGTGCATCCGCATCAACCTCGACGCGCATATCAGCCGGATCGATCTGGTGGGGCGCGACGCGATCGTGCTGAAGGACGGGCTGCAGGTCACCGAATTCCGCGAGGGCCTGCTCCCCTGGGCGCTGCAGACGCCGACCGCGCTGGTGTTCGACGAGTATGACGCCGGCCGCCCGGACGTGATGTTCGTGATCCAGCGTGTGCTGGAGACCGAGGGCAAGCTGACCTTGCTCGATCAGAACCGGGTGATCCGCCCCAACCCCTGGTTCCGCCTGTTCGCCACCGCCAACACGGTGGGCCTGGGCGACACCAGCGGGCTCTACCACGGCACCCAGCAGATCAACCAGGGCCAGATGGACCGCTGGAACATCGTCGTCACGCTCAACTATCTGCCGGCCGCGACCGAGGCGCAGATCGTGCTCGCCAAATCGGGCGAATATGATCAGCCGCACGGCAAGCAGGTGGTGGAGAACATGGTCCGCGTCGCAGACCTGACGCGGCGCGGCTTCATCAACGGCGACATCTCGACGGTGATGAGCCCGCGCACGGTGATCAGCTGGGCGCAGAACGCGCTGATCTTCGGCAGCGTGGGCTTCGCGTTCCGGCTGACCTTCCTGAACAAGTGCGACGAGGCGGAGCGATCGCTGATCGCCGAATATTATCAGCGCGTGTTCGGCGAGGATCTGCCGGAGAGCGTGGCGGCGAAGGTTTGAGGGGGTAGGGCCACCCTCACCCAATCCAAGAGAAGGGGCCACCCTCACCCAATCCAAGAGAAGAGGCCACCCTCACCCAACCCTCTCCCGCCAGCGGGAGAGGGCTTCTATCGAGCTAGGTTGCTACTGTCCCCCCTTCTTAGCCCTCTCCCGCACGCGGGAGAGGGTTGGGTGAGGGCCTTCTTCTTCCTCGACCCTCACCCCCAATCCCCAGCGCTCGCCATCCACAGCGCGGTCGCCGCCGCCGCCGCGGTATCCGCGCGCAAGATCCTCGGCCCCAGCCCGATCCCCACCGCCGCCGGCAGCGCGCGGACCGCCGCGCGCTCCTCTGGCGTGAAGCCGCCCTCCGGCCCGATCAGGATCGCCGCCGGACCGGCGCGCGCCGCCATCGCCGCGCGCGCCGCCACACCCCCCGTTTCATCCGCGAAGAACAGCGCGCGCGCCGCCGGCCAATCGCGCAGCAGCGCGGCGAGCTTCACCGGCTCGGTGAGCTCGGGCACGGCGGTGCGCCCGCATTGCTCGGCCGCCTCCACCATATGCGCGTAGAGCCGCTCGCCGTTCAGCCGATCGACCACGGTGCGCGCGGTCACCACCGGCACCAGCCGCGCGACGCCGAGCTCGCTTGCTTTCTCCGCCACCCAATCGATCCGCCCCTTCTTCAGCGGCGCGATGCACAGCCACAGATCGGGCACCGCCTCCACGCCGCGCAGCCGGTCGCGCACGTCGAGCGTCAGCGCGCGCTTGCCCACCGTCTCGGCGACCGCGAGCCATTCCCCGCTCACCCCGTCGAACAATTTCACCGGATCGCCCGGCTTCAGCCGCATCACCTGCGCCAGATAATGCGCCTGCGCGCCCTCCACGGTATAAGCCCCGGGCGCGAGCGGCGGCGCGACGAACAGCCGGGGCGTCGATTGCGGGGGCCAGGCGGGGGTCGCGGGCATCGCGCCCGCTTACTGTTGTATCGCGGCCACGTCAGCCCCTTGCGGTCATCCCGCTGTTTCCCTTTGATGACCGATCGGCTAAAGCGCGCGACTTGAACCTGGGGAATTGATGCCGAATGTCCGTTGAACCGAAGACTCCGTTGCTCGATCAGGTGCGTTATCCCGCTGATTTGCGGAAGCTTTCGCCCGAGCAACTGCCCCAGCTCGCCGATGAGCTGCGCCAGGAGGTGATCGCGGCGGTCGGCGTGACCGGCGGCCATCTCGGCTCCGGGCTCGGCGTGGTCGAGCTGACGGTCGCGATCCATTATGTGTTCAACACGCCGGAGGACCGGCTGGTGTGGGACGTGGGCCACCAATGCTATCCGCACAAGGTGATCACCGGCCGGCGCGACCGCATCCGCACCTTGCGCATGGGCGGCGGCCTGTCCGGCTTCACCAAGCGCGCCGAAAGCGAATATGATCCGTTCGGCGCGGCGCACAGCTCCACCTCGATCTCGGCGGCGCTGGGCTTCGCGGTGGCGAACAAGCTGAACGACAAGCCCGGCAAGGGCATCGCGGTGATCGGCGATGGCGCGATGTCCGCCGGCATGGCCTATGAGGCGATGAACAACGCGGCGCAGGCGGGCAACCGGCTGGTCGTGATCCTGAACGACAATGACATGTCGATCGCGCCGCCCGTCGGGGGCTTGTCCGCTTATCTCTCGCGCATCGTCTCCAGCCGCGAATTCCTGGGCTTCCGCGATTTCGCCAAGAAGGTCGCCAAACGCCTGCCGCGCCCGATCGCCGAAGGGCTGAAGAAGACCGACGAGTTCGCCCGCGGCATGGCGATGGGCGGGACGCTGTTCGAGGAATTGGGCTTCTATTATGTCGGCCCGATCGACGGGCATAATCTCGATCAGCTCGTGCCGGTGCTGGAGAATGTGCGCGACGCCGAGGAAGGGCCGATTCTCGTCCATGTCGTGACGCAGAAGGGCAAGGGCTATGCCCCGGCCGAGGCGGCGGCGGACAAATATCACGGCGTGCAGAAGTTCGACGTGATCACCGGCGCCCAGCAAAAGGGCCCGCCGGGACCGCCCGCCTATCAGAACGTGTTCGGCGAGACGCTGGCGAAGCTCGCCAATACCGATCCGCGCATCGTCGCGATCACCGCCGCCATGCCTTCGGGCACCGGCGTCGACAAATTCGCCAAGGCGCATCCGACGCGCGCGTTCGACGTGGGCATCGCCGAGCAGCACGGGGTGACGTTCGCCGCCGGGCTCGCGGCGCAGGGAATGCGGCCGTTCTGCGCGATCTATTCCACCTTCCTGCAGCGCGCTTATGATCAGGTGGTGCATGACGTGGCGATCCAGAATCTGCCGGTGCGCTTCGCGATCGATCGCGCCGGGCTGGTCGGTGCCGATGGCTGCACCCATGCCGGCAGCTTCGACGTGACCTATCTCGCGACGCTGCCCAACATGGTGGTGATGGCCGCCGCCGACGAGGCCGAGCTGGTCCATATGACCTACACGGCCGCCGAATATGACGATGGCCCGATCGCGCTGCGCTACCCGCGCGGCAATGGCGTCGGCGTGCCGCTGCCCGAGGTGCCGCAGAAGCTGGAGATCGGCAAGGGCCGCATCGTCCGCGAGGGCAAGAAGGTCGCGATCCTCTCGCTCGGCACCCGCTTGGCCGAAGCGCTCAAGGCCGCCGAGGCGCTGGAGGCGCGCGGGCTTTCGACCACCGTCGCCGATCTGCGCTTCGCCAAGCCGCTGGACGAGGAGCTGATCCGCCGCCTGCTCACCAGCCACGAGGTCGCGGTGACGATCGAGGAAGGCGCGATCGGCGGGCTCGGCGCGCATGTGCTGACCTATGCTAGCGACGCCGGGCTGATCGACGCCGGTTTGAAGCTCCGGACGCTCCGACTGCCTGATATCTTCCAGGATCAGGACAAGCCCGAATTGCAGTATAAGGAAGCCGGCCTAGATGCCGATGCGATCGTCGACCAGGTGCTGAAGGCGCTGCGGTGGAACGAGGGCGCGGTGGCGGAGGAAGCGCGGGCGTGACGTTACTCAAATGGGCGGCCCTGGCGGTCGCGGTGTGCGCCGCGCCGGCGCTCGCGCTGCGCGGCGGTGGCCAGGATCAGGGGATCACGCTCACCGTCGCGGTCGATAATGTCCGCGTGGCGCAAGGCGTGGTGCATATCGATCTGTGCCACGAGAATGAATTTCTGAAGGATTGCCCGATCGGCACCGATGTGCCGGCGGTGAAGGGCCGCACGATCGTGGTGCTGCGCGGCGTCAAGCCCGGCGTCTATGCCGTCGAGGCGACGCTCGACGAGAACCACAACGGCAAGGTCGATCGCGGGCTGTTCGGTATCCCCAAGGAAGGCGTCGGCTTTTCCAACGACGCGCCGATCCGGCTCGCCCCGCCGCGTTGGAAGGACGCGATGTTCGATCTGCGCGAGGACAAGACGATCGCGCTGAAGCTGCGTTACTTCACCGGCAAGTCCGGCTAGGGCCTGTACTTCGCCAAAAGGCGCCCGCCGCGCGGCGGTTGCGCCGGGAAGGCCGCCGGCGTCTTCGCTCGCTCGCGCGCGGCTTGAGCTGCGCGTCCGCGCCGCGCACCTAGTGATTTATATTGTTACCTTGCTCCTCCTCCCCTACTGGGGTGTTGTTTGGGTGGTGGGGGCTCGATGCAGGGCGCGACGCCTGTTGACCGCCCCCACCCCAACCCAGTTTCGGGTAAGCAGTCCCCCGGACTGCTTAGGTCATGCCGGGGGCATGACCGACCCAAAACTCCTGAAGGGGAGGGGCTTTCTGTGCTTCGGTGTAAGATGATCATGCTCCTAGCCGGCGGTCCTCCCAGCGCAATCCAGGGCATTGCCGGCTGGTAGTACAGGCCCTAAAGCGGCCCGGGTGCGCTCGGCCCAGCAATATATCTATCGTCTCACCGCGCTCAGTGCCGAACGGCCCTGGGCGCTGGTTGCGCTGATCGGCGCGATCACCGCGCTCGCCGCCTGGTTCGCCGCGACCCATTTCGCGATGACGACCGATACCGGCGCGCTGATCTCCTCTAAGGTGCAGTGGCGGCAGGACGAGGCCGCGATCGACCGGGCCTTCCCCAACCTCACCCAATCGATGCTGGTGATCATCGATGGCGACACGCCCGAACTCGCCGAGCAGGGCGCGGCGCGGCTCGCCGAGCGGCTGGCGACCGACAAGACCCATTTCCGCAGCGTGAAGCGCCCCGATGGCGGCGGCTGGTTCAACCGCCAGGGCGTGTTGTTCGGCTCGGTCGAGGAAGTGCGCGCGACGACGCAGGGGCTGATCCAGGCGCAGCCTTTGCTCGGCCCGCTCGCGGCGGACCCGTCGCTGCGCGGCGTCGCGCAGGCGCTCGGCACCGTCGCCACCGGGGTATCGAGCGGGGCGAGCGGGTTCGAGCAGGCCGATCCCGCGATGGTCGCGCTCGACCGCAGCTTGAGCGCGGCGATCGCCGGCAAGCCCGCCTATTTCTCGTGGCAGCAGCTGTTCAGCGCGCAAGGCGGGCCGGCGCCGCCGCTGCGCCGGCTGATCCTGACGCGGCCGGTGCTCGATTATACCCAGCTCCAACCCGGCGCCCCCGCCACTGACGCGGTGCGCGCCGCCGCGAAGGCGCTGGCGCTCGATCCGGCGCATGGCGTGCGCGTGCAGGTGACGGGCGAGGCCGCGCTCAACGACGAGGAATTCGCGACCCTGGAGGAAAATATCGGTTTCGTCGGCCTGGTGATGGCGCTGGCGATGCTGGTGACCTTGTGGTTCGCGACCAAATCGGTGAAGACCACCGCGGCGATCGTGATCACCACGCTTGCCGGGCTGGTGATCACCACCGGGCTGGGGCTCGCCGCCGTCGGCCAGTTCAACCTGATCTCGGTCGCGTTCATCCCGCTGTTCGTCGGGCTCGGGGTCGATTTCGGCATCCAGCTGAGCGTGCGCTTCAATGAGGAGCGGCTGGCGGGCAAGCGCGTGACCGATGCGCTGAAGGACGCCGCCTGCGCGCTCGGCGCGCCGCTCGCCTTGGCGGCGGGGGCGATCTTTCTGGGGTTCGGCGCCTTCCTGCCGACCGCTTATATCGGCATCGCCGAGCTGGGCACGATCGCGGGGATGGGAATGATCGTCGCGCTGCTGCTGGCGGTGACGCTGCTCCCCGCGCTGCTGGTGCTGACGCATCCGGGCCGGCCGCGCCGCGAAGTGGGCTTCGCCGAGGCGGCGCCGCTCGATCGCTGGCTGGTCCGCCGGCGCGGCGCGGTGCTGTGGGCGTTCGGCCTGTCGATGCTGGGGAGCATCGCGCTGCTGCCCTTCGTGGTGTTCGATTTCAACCCGATCCACCTGCGCGACCCCAACGGCCCGGCGATGCGCGCGCTGAGCGACCTGATGCACGATCCGCTGCGCACGCCGAACACCATCTATGTGCTGGCGGACAATGCCGACGATGCCGCGCGCTGGGCGCGGCGCGCGGAAAAGCTGCCCGAAGTGGCGCAGGCCGTCTCGATCGACAGTTTCGTGCCCACCGATCAGGGCGCCAAGCTCGCGCTGATCGAGGATGCGGCGCTGCTGCTCGATCTGACGCTCAACCCCTTCGACACCGCGCCGCCCCCGAGCGACGCCGATACGGTCGCGGCGCTGCACGCCACTGCCGATGCGCTCGCGAAAGCGGCGGCGGGGCGGGGCGGGGAGGCCGATGCGCACGCCCGCGCGCTGGCGTCGACGCTCGCCCGGCTCGCCGCCGCGCCGCCCGCCGCGCGCGCGCGGGCGAGCGACGCGATCATCCCGCCGCTGATGGTGATGCTCGATCAGGCACGCGCGGTGCTCCAGGCCGAGCCGGTGACGCGCGACACGCTGCCGCGCGAGATCACCGAGGATTGGATCGGCGCCGATGGCCGCGCGCAAGTGCAGGTCTTCCCCAAGGGCGACAGCAACGACAATCGCGTGCTCGCGAATTTCGTCGTCGCGATGCGCAAGATCGCGCCGCATCTCACCGGCTTGCCCGTCTCCACCCAGGAAGCGGCGAAAACGGTGGCGCGCGCCTTCCTGCGCGCCGGGATCATCGCGCTGTGCCTGATCAGCGCGCTGCTCTGGCTGGTGCTGCGCGATTGGCGCGAGGTGGCGTTCACGCTGGCCCCGGTGGTGCTCTCCGGCTTCCTGACGCTGGGCAGCTGCGTGCTGATCGGCCAGCCGCTTAACTTCGCCAACATCATCGCTTTCCCGCTATTGTTCGGCGTCGGCGTCGCGTTCCACATCTATTTCGTGATGGCCTGGCGCGGCGGCGCGACCGATCTGCTGCAATCGAGCCTCGCGCGCGCGGTGCTGTTCTCGGCGCTGGCGACCGGCAGCGCGTTCGGCGCCTTGTGGCTCTCGCACCATCCGGGCACCGCGAGCATGGGCAAGATCCTGATGATCTCGCTCGCCTGGACGCTGGTGTGCGCGCTGATCTTCGAACCCGCGCTGCTCGGGCCGCCGCAGGCGCATAAGAAGCGGTGAGGGGGGCTCGCGTCGATGCGTCGCCCTAACTGTTGCGTCCAAGCATGAAACCGTCGCCCCGGCGAAAGCCGGGGCTTGGCTGCCTTGCGCCGGAAGAACAGCCAAGCCCGTGATGAAGGTGAAACCGTCCCCCGGACGGTTTCAGCCGTGTCCGGGGGACACGGCGGCCTTCACCACCAAGCACGGGGCGACGGGTTACTTTAAGAGCTGATCCTAACGGCTAAAACCGTCCTAGCGCCCGCCCTCACTTCGGCGGCGCGGGCAGCTGCTCGGGCGGCGTCACGTTCGCGTCGGGCCCGCGCGTCGTCTCTTCCGCCGGCGGGGTCTCGCCCGGATCGGTGAGCGGATCGTCGAGCGGCGAGCCGGCCTTCACCCCGCGCGCGTCGTCCACCTCCAGCTTGCGGTTCTGCAGATAAAGCGAGCGGATCGTCGCATAAGGATCGGCGGCGGTGCGGGTGATCGCCTTGAACTGCGCGTCGGCCTCGATCCGCTGCTGCAGCCCCAGCACCAGCGCGCGGCCGATGGTATAATCCCAGCGGTTGAAGGGTCGGCCGATCGCGAGCGGATAGATCAACCCCTGCGCCTGATCGCCGAGCGTGTCGCGTAGGGTCGAGGGGCCGATCAGCGGCAGGAACAGATACGGCCCCGGCCCCACGCCATAGCGGGCAAGGGTGGTGCCGAAGCCATTGTCGCGGTGCGGCAGGCCTTCGCCCTTGGCGACATCGATCGCTCCGCCGATGCCCAAAGTGGTGTTGATCGTGAACCGGCCCAGCGTGCGCACCGCCTTGCCGGGGCGGAGCTGTAGCAGATCGTTCAGGAAAACGAGCGGCTCGGACACGTTCGACAAGATATTGCGCAGCGCCAGCCGGATCGGCTTGGGGATGATCGTCTTGTAGACGACCGCGAGCGGCCGGAAGAAAATCCGATCGAGCGTCAGGTTGAACTTGTACATCGATCGGTTGAACTTCTCGAACCGATCGCCCTGTGCGCGCCCGCTCGGCTCGGCGAGCGCCGTTTCCTGCGGCGCGAGGGGGGGCGCCTCGGCCTGCTCGCCCGGCTGGGCGATGGCATAAGCGATCGGCGGCGGCGCTTCCGCGGTGATGACGAGCGGCGCCTCGGCGGCGGGCGGGGGCGGCAGGTCGGCGGGGGCGGTCTGCGCGACCGCCGCGCCCGCCGCCAGTATCGCCCCCAGCGGCAGCGCCTGGGCATGGCCCGGCGCCGCGCTTGCCAGCATCCAGGCAAGCGCTACGCCGCCGGCGGCCCCCCGCAGTGCCGCCATGCTCAGCGCGCCGCCTTGTCGGCCAGGCTGTTCACATGCGCGACCAGCGCCTTCACCCCGCCCGCGCGCAAGATGCCCTCGAAATCCGAGCGGCGGGTGGTCAGCTGGCTGATCGAGTTCTTGTAGAACACGTCGATGATCCGCCACTGGCCGCCATTTTCACGCAGGCGATAAGCGATCGCGACCGGGGCGTCGCGCGGGATGACGAGCATCGTCTTCACCAGCCGATCGCCGCCGCGCGCATCGACATTGGGATCGACGCGGAACGCTTCGCCCGACCAATTGTCGAAATTCTGGGCATATTCGTTGATCGTCAGCCGGCGGAAGGCGGCGATCAGCGCCTGGCGATCGCCCGCGCTCGCCTGGGTCCAGGCGCTGCCGACCGCGAGCCGCGCCATCAGCGGCAGATCGAAGCTGCGATCGATCACCCCGGCGATCTGATTGGCGCGGCCGCTCTGCCCGAGCTTGGCGCCGCCCTTCATGATCGCGATCAGGCCGTCGGACAGCGCCTCGACCGGGGCCTTGGGATCGCTCTGCGCCCAGGCGGGGCTGGCGACGATCAGGCTCGCGGCCAGGGCGGGAAACAGGATGCGCATGAACAAATGCTCCTTGCGTAATTACCTCAATAGGTTGCGGCGCCGCCTCCGTCTAGCATCGCGGCACCGGGCCCCCTCGCTGGCGCCTGATAGCGCAAGAAAGCTGAACGATCACCGTCCGGATTCAAACATTGGTCTTTACCATGCTGCCCCCGCCCCCTTTTTCTTTTGGCCGCCCGCTCGTAACAAGATGGCTGGCCTTGCCGTATGAACGCGGCGAGGGGCCGAACAGGCCACGATGCTGCCCGAATCTTCGGGGAAGGGGCAGGTTGGCAGCATCCGGGGGTGAGGAAAGGGCTGGTCCTTGGAAGTAGTTTTGGCGAAGCCGCGGGGATTTTGCGCCGGAGTCGTGCGGGCGATCGACATCGTCGAGCGTGCCCTGGAACGCTATGGCGCGCCCGTCTATGTGCGGCATGAGATCGTTCATAACCGCCATGTGGTGAATAAGTTGCGCCGCAAGGGCGCGATTTTCGTCGAGGAATTGAGCGAAATTCCCGATGGCGCGCGCACCATCTTCTCCGCGCACGGCGTGTCGCGCGCGGTGGAGCAGGAAGCCGCCGCGCGCGGCCTGCCGGTGATCGACGCGACCTGCCCGCTCGTCACCAAGGTCCACATCCAGGGCCGCCGCTATGCGAGCCAGGGGCGGACGATCGTGCTGATCGGCCATGAAGGCCATGCCGAGGTGGAGGGCACGATCGGCCAGGTCGGCGTGCCGGTGCATCTGGTGTCGAGCGAGGCGGAGGTCGCCGCGCTGCCGATCCCGCGCGAGACGCCGGTCGCCTATATCACCCAGACCACGCTGTCGGTGGACGATACGCGGGGCGTGATCGCCGCGCTCGAGGCGCGCTTCCCCGATCTTGCCGGCCCCGCCACCACCGAGATCTGCTACGCCACCCAGAACCGGCAGAGCGCGGTGCGCGATCTGTGCCGGGTGGTCGATCTGCTGCTGGTGGTCGGCGCGGAGAACAGCTCGAACAGCAACCGCCTGCGCGAGATCGGCGTGGACGAAGGGCTGCCGAGCTATCTGGTCGCCGATGGCGACGCGGTCGATCCCGCCTGGTTCGCCGGCGTCGAGACGGTGGGCCTCACCGCCGGGGCCTCCGCGCCCGACGAACTGGTCGACAGCGTGATCGCCGCCTTGCGCCGGCTGGGTCCGCTGACGGTCTCGCAGCTCGACGGGATCGAGGAAAAGGTGGAATTCAGCCTGCCGGTTGAGCTAAGGCACGCCCCCAAGCCGGAAGCGCCGCGCGTTCGTGCGCGCGCTTCGGCCGCATAGGATTAGGAATTTATGGGTCTTCCGCTAAGCCAAGTCGCGCGCATCGGCCGCTACACCGTGGTCAAGCATCTGTCGGGCAAGAAATATCCGCTGGTGCTGATGCTGGAGCCGCTGCTGCGCTGCAACCTTGCCTGCGCCGGCTGCGGCAAGATCGATTATCCCGATCCCATCCTGAACCAACGGCTGAGCTTCCAGCAATGCATGGACGCGATCGACGAATGCGGCGCCCCCGCCGTCTCGATCGCCGGCGGCGAGCCGCTGCTGCACCGCGAAATGCCCGAGATCGTGAAGGGCTATATCGCGAAGAAGAAGTTCGTCATCCTGTGCACCAACGCGCTGCTGCTGAAGAAGAAGATCGACGCTTACAGCCCGTCGCCCTTCTTCACCTGGTCGATCCACCTGGATGGCGACAAGGGGATGCACGATCATTCGGTGTGCCAGGAAGGCGTGTACGAAACCGCGGTGGAGGCGATCGATCTCGCCCGCGCCAAGGGTTTCCGCGTGCAGGTGAACTGCACCGTGTTCGACGGCGCCGATCCCGATCGGCTGGCGCGCTTCTTCGATCTGATGGAGGAAAAGGGCGTCGAGATCACCATCTCGCCCGGCTATGCCTATGAACGCGCGGCGGACCAGGAGCATTTCCTGAGCCGCGAGCGGACCAAGAATTTCTTCCGCGAGGTGTTCAAGCGCGGCAATGGCGGCAAGGCTTGGACCTTCACCAACTCGCCGCTATTCCTCGATTTCCTCGCCGGCAACCAGACCTATGAATGCACCCCCTGGTCGATGCCGCTGCGCACCGTCTTCGGCTGGCAGAAGCCGTGCTACCTGCTCGGCGAAGGCTATGTGGATAGCTTCGCCGAGCTGATGGAAGGCACCGATTGGGAGCAATACGGCGTCGGCAAGTACGAGAAATGCTCCAACTGCATGGTGCATTGCGGCTTCGAGGGCACGGCGGCGACCGATTCGATCAAGCGCCCGTGGAAGCTGGCGCAGATCGCGCTGAACGGCATCCGCACCGAGGGGCCGTTCGCGCCGGACATCGACATCTCGCGCGCAAGGCCCGCGCAGGACGTGTTCTCGACCCACGTCGAGCGCGAGCTGGAGAAGATCAAGGCGGCGGACCCCGAGGGGTATAAGCGGGTCGCTTATGTGAAGTGAGGGGGGGCGGGGGCAGCGCGGCCCGAATAGCTGGCGCCGCCTGCTCGCGGAGGAGATCGCGGTATTTCGTGATGTCGTAACTGCATCATGGCGGACGCTAGGATTATCGGTATGGTCTTGCAGGTCATCCTCCCCGCCATCCTCTTCGCGCCAATCGCTTTGATTGCCTGGCTTCAGCTACGCCTACGGCGGGCCGTCGCCCGGCGGCATCCCAGCGCAATAGACGTGATTAGCAAGAGCGGGCGGTGGATGCCTCGCGGTCAGCGCTGGTACGCGAGCGTCCAGAATTACCGGAGGCTACGGGACCCCGAGATCAACCGGCGCATTCAACAACTTGGGCAGGTGGAGACTATAGTCGGCTGGGCAATACTTATCCTTATTGCGTCCGGGCCCGTGATCCTGATTCTACTTTCCGGCTGGCGTTGATCGACGCAATTTTTGGGGCGCAAGCGGCCGTAGATCACGCAGAACGGCCTGATGCATGAAGCTTCACTGCCGAACTGTCCGGGCAGTAGCTCTAACCCCGTCGCCAACTGACCGCGCGGCCCGAGCGTCAAAGATGCCCGTCATGCGGATCAATTGTTCGACCAACCAAAGAATCGACGAAGCGCCAACCACCAGCGTCGACGCCTTCTGCGGACGGTCGGGGCGCCCGCTAGCCGTGCCTCCGGGCGATTTTCGAACATCACCGTCAGCATGCCCCGCGTCAGACCAGCGGGTATCGGGACAGTTGCCGACGCCGTGCGCTGAAGAATGCCATCGAGGAACACTCGGATCGTCGGGGCGGCTGCCCATAAGACCAGATGGTCGGGTGTCCACGAAAATTCGCCAGGCGCGCTGGGGTCTGACTCCGCCGGCCATGCGATGGTAACCGTCGATTGAGGTGGAACTTCGACTTCATCCGCCCAGGGTTCCAGCCAAAGCAACAGCATCGCCGATCCGGAATTGGAAAAGCTGGAGCGATGATCGCCATCGTTCATCTTGACGGCAACGCCGCCACCGCCGCCGCCACGCGCTCCAGCGCCTTGAACGCCGCGCCCGCGCTCTTCGCTGTCCGCAGCAGCGCCGGGAGTTGCCCCGGTCGCGCGGCGATCGAGGCGAGGACGCGGCCGAGGGCGACTTTGCCGTCCGGGCGCATCCCGACCAGCGCGGCGGGGGGCAGGCTTTCGTCGGCGCGGTCGGAGATGGTGCGGGCGAAGGCGAAGGGCAGGCCGCTCCCTACCGCGATACGAGCGGCGATGTGCGATTCCATGTCGACGATCGTCGCGCGGGTCGCGGCACGGAGCGCTGCCTTGGCCGCCGCATCGGCGACGATCGCGGGCGCGCCGGTGACGGTGCCGAGCTGGGCTTCGGGCAGTGTCTCGCGGAGGAATTGCGCGATCGGGCTTTCGGGCGGGCCGAGCACGATCGCGCCCGCGTCCAGCGCTGGATCGAGCGCGCCGGCGACTCCGGCGGATAGGATGAGGGAGGCGCGGCCCGCCTGGGCGCGGAGCTCGGCTTCCAGGCGCGCCGGGTCCCCGCCACCGGCGATGGCGGTGAGGCCGAGGCGTTCGAAAATGGCGGCTTCGGCGCGCAGGCCGCAGGCGATGAGGATCATGCGGGGACGGCGCTCTTGATCGTCATGCCGGACTTGGTCCGGCATCCACTGGTGCGCCAGGCGTTGCGGCGGCGAGCCAGGAACCACGGTGGACCCTGGAACAAGTCCGGGGTGACGTTTTGGTAGTGATGGCGCAAATCCTCCCCGTTTACGGGGAGGGGGACCATCTGCGTAGCAGATGGTGGAGGGGGGGCGCAGTAGGAGCGCCACGCCAGCTTGCCCGCCCCCTCCGTCAGCCGCTTGCGCGGCTGCCACCTCCCCATGAATGGGGAGGACTTTAGCAAGTCGGTCACATCCCCCACGCCACTTGCCGGTCATTCGCGCGCTTCAAATTCCGATAGCGCGCCACCGCCCAGAGCGGGAAATATTTCGGATAGCCATGGTAGCGCAGATAAAACACGCGCGGGAAACCGCCGCCGGTATAATGTTCCTGCCCCCACAGCCCGTCTTCGTCCTGGTTCGCCACCAGCCAGGCCACGCCGCGCTCGACGGCGGCTGACTCCACCCGCCCCGCCGCCATCAGCGCGAGCAGCGCCCAGCCGGTCTGCGAGGCGGTGGAGGGCGCGGGCTCATAGCCCGCATAATCGAGCTTGTAGCTGTCGCAATCCTCGCCCCAGCCGCCATCGGGGTTCTGGATCGCCTCCAGCCAATCCGCCGCGCGGGCGATGCTCGGATGGTCGCCGCCGAGCCCCGCCGCGTTGAGCGCGCACAGCACCGACCAGGTGCCGTAGATGTAATTCACGCCCCAGCGGCCGAACCAGCTGCCGTCTTCCATCTGCTCCTTGGCGAGATACTGGATCGCCGCCTGCATCCGCGGGCTCTCCAGCGGCTCGCCGCGTTGGGCGAGCATCGAGACGCAGCGCGCCGTCACATCGGCGGTCGGCGGATCGAGCAGCGCGCCGTGATCGGCGAAGGGGATGTTGTTCAGATAATCATAGCTGTTGTCGGCATCGAACGCGCCCCAGCCGCCATTCTTGGATTGCAGCCCCACGGTCCATTCGATGCCGCGATCGATCGCCTGGTCATAGCCCCCGGCGAGCGCGAGCTTATCCTTCGCGCGGTCCATCGCCATCACGACGACGGCGGTATCGTCGAGATCGGGATAATGATCGTTGCGATATTGGAAGGCCCAGCCGCCCGGGCACACCCCCGGCTTTTCCTCCGCCCAATCGCCCGCCACGTCGAGCACTTGCAGCGGCTTCAGCCATTCGAGGCCGGCCCTGGCGCGCGCCTCATTCTCCTCGCCGCCCGCCTCCAGCATCGCGTGCGCGGCGAGCGCGGTGTCCCACACCGGCGAGACGCAGGGCTGGCAATAGGCCTCGTCATCCTTGATCACGAGCAGCTTCTCGACCGACTTGCGCGCGATCGCGCGGTGCGGGTGATCCTCGGCATAGCCCAGGCAATCGAACATCATCACGCTGTTCGCCATCGCCGGATAGATCGCGCCCAGCCCATCCTCGCCGTTCAATCGCTCGACGACGAACTCGACGCATTTGCGGATCGCGCGCTCGCGGCTGCCCTTGGGCCATACCGGCTCGACCGTTTTCAGCACCTTGTCGATCGCGCCGAAGAACAGCTGCCAATGCCGCTTCGCGCCGGCGACATTGCTTTTGAGCGGCGCGGCCTTGACCGTGTAGAGCTCGTCCACCCGCACCCCGCGCGGATTGCGCGCGACGGGCTTCTTCACGCCCAGCACGAGCAACGGCACGATCACGGTGCGCGCCCAATAGCTCATCTTGGAGAGATGCACCGGGAACCAGCGCGGCAGCAGGATCAGCTCGGCGGGCATGGTCGGGATCACGTCCCACGATCCGGCGCCATAGAGCGCGAGTTGAATCCGGGTGAACACGTTCACCGCCGCCGCCCCGCCCGCGCGGTGGATCGCGGCGCGGGCGCGGGCCATGTGCGGCGCGTCGGGCGAGTCGCCGATCATCTTGAGCGCGAAATAGGCCTTCACGCTCGCCGAAATGTCGAAGGCGCCGGCGTGGAACAGGCCCCAGCCGTCATGCTCGGCGGACTGGATGCGGCGCAGATAGCGGCCGATCTTGGCTTCGAGCGCCAGATCGTCGGGCTCGCCGAGGAAATGGCGCAGCAGGATATATTCGGCCGGGATGGTGCAATCGGCTTCCAGCTCGAACACCCAATGCCCGTCATCGCGCTGCAGATCGCGCAACGCGGCGGCGGCGCGCTCGGTCGCGCGGTCGGCTTGGGAAACGAGGTCGTGAGTCAAAAGATCGGCGGACATGGCCGCGCTCCTTAGCCGATTGCGGCGGTTCGTGCCAATCGCGCGGCGGTGACCCCGGAACGAAGCGCGCCCTCGATCGTTGCGGGCAGCTTCGTCTGGGTCCAATCGCCCGCCAGGAACAGATTGCGCCATTTTGTGGCGGCAGCGGGGCGGCGGGCATTTTGTTCGGGCGTCGCGGCGAAGGTCGCGCGCTTCTCCTTCACGATCTGCCAACGCGGCATGGGCGCGGTCAGGCCCAGCGCGGCGCGGATATCGTCCCAGATGCGGCCGGCGAGCGCCTCGCGGTCCTGATCGATCACGTCATCCGCGCCGCTGATCGTCACCGAGATGCGGTCGTCGTGGCAGACGATCCACTGCGCGGTCGCGCCGATCAGCGCGGTGATCGGCGGCGCGCCCGGGGGCGGGGCCATCAGATAATGCGCGTTCAGGATCGAGCAGAACTCGGTCGGCACGGTCAGCCCCGGCACCAGATCGGCGGCGACCCAGGGCGGCACCGCGAGCACCACCGCGGCATCCCCCACCGGCTCGATCCCATCACCGAAATCGAGCCCGGTCACCCGGTCCCCCTCGAACGCCAGCCCGCGCAGCCGGGCGCTGAAGCGCGGCTCCGCGCCGTGCGCGCGCAGGAAGCTGAGCGCGGGTTCGACGAACACCGCATCGAGCGTCGGCACCGCGACCATCGTCCGGCACGCCCGCCCGCCGCGCGCGAAGGATTCGATCAGGAAGCGCCCGGCGAGCCAGGCCGATCCCTTGGCCGGCGGGCAGTTGAGCACCGCGAGCATCATCGGATCGACCACCCTGTCCCAGAACGGCCCGGCGGGCGTGATCATGTCGCCGATCGTCGTCGTCCCCGGCCGGGTCGCGGCGAGACGGAGGAGGGAGAGATGATCGCTGAGCTTCGTCCCCGGCGCGCGGCGCTTCTTGTCGAACATCCAGAAAGGCACCGGCCCGTCATTCACCCTGAGCGTCCAGCGGGTGCCGCAACGCAGATCGATCATCGCGAAATCGGCGTGATCGGGGCCTTCCAGCCGGTCGCTCGTGCCGATCAGCCCCAGGAAATGATTGACCGCCTGATTGCCGGAAAAAACGAAGTGATTGCCATTGTCGATCACGCGATCGAGCGCTTTGTCATGATAGCTGCGGCAGCGCCCGCCGGCGCGCGGCGCGCTGTCGGTGAGCGACACCGCCCAGCCGTCGCGCGCGAGTTCGGTCGCGGCGGACAGGCCCGCCATCCCCGCGCCGATCACATGAACGCGCTTGCTCAACGCACCGCCATCAGGCGCAGCACGGTGAAGATCAGCGCCGCCTTGTTCACCTTGATCCGCTTGCGCGGCGGCTGCCAGCCCTGCGCCTCCATCCGGCTGAGAATCTTCTCATAGACGGCGCCCATCAGCCGGGGGGCGATCAGATGGCCCTTGGGGCGGGCTTGCAGGATGGCGTGGGCGGCGGCGAAATGCTCGTGCGCCTTCACCGCGAGCGCGCGCGCGGCGTGATCGACGCGCGGGTCGCGCGCCAGTTCGGCCGGGGAGCGGGGATCGATTCCGGCGGCCGTCAGATGCTCGCGCGCCAGATAGACGCGGCCGATCGCCGCATCCTCGTCGATGTCGCGCAGGATGTTGGTGAACTGCAGCGCGCGGCCGAGATGATAAGCGAGATCGAGCCCGTGCTGCGGCTCCATCCCGAAGATTTTCACCGAAAGCCGCCCGACCGCGCTCGCCACACAATCGCAATAATAATCGAGCGTGGCGAAATCGGGCCAGCGAATGTCCTGCGCCACGTCCATCAACATGCCGTTGATCACCGCGTGGAAATCGGTGCGGTTCAGCCCGAAGCGCTGCACCGCGTCCGCCACCAGCGCCGCGCGGCCGGGCTCGCCGCCGGCGTAGAGCGCGTCGATATCGGCGCGCCACGCCTCCAGCTCGGCGCGGCGGCCTTCGGCGTCGCCCTGCTGATCGTCGGCGATGTCGTCCACCGCGCGGCAAAAGGCATAGACGGCGTACATTGCCTCGCGCTCGGCCTTGGGCAGCACGCGCATCCCGGCATAGAAGCTGCTGCCCGAGACTTGCGCCTGGAGCGCGGCGGGGGTGGTCTTCGGGTTCATCGCAGCGCCCGCCCGAGTGCCGCGCGGCCGGCGATCCACGCCATTTGCGCCTTGGAATGATGCACCCGCTCGCTCAGCGGATCGGCGGTACGCAGCCGGGCGCAGAGCCGCTCGGCGAGCGCCTGGATCGCCGCGACTTCCATCGCCAGGCGCTTGTCGCGGATATCGCGGGCGAAGCGCGCCGATTGCTGGAGCAACCCCTGCGTCAGCCGCGCGCATTCGCCGATCGCCGCTTTCAGCCCCGGCGTCGCGCGCTCGCCCCCCAAATCCTCGACCCGGGCGCCGGCGCGGGCGAGCAGATCGAGCGGGATATAGACGCGGTCGATCTTGCGGTAATCCTTGCCGCAATCCTGGAGGTGGTTGATCACCTGGAGCGCGGCGCAGAGCGCGTCGTTCGCCGCCCAGGTCGCGCGATCCTCGCCGTGCACGTCGAGCACGTAGCGGCCCACGGGCATCGCCGAGACGCGGCAATAATCGATCAGATCGGCCCAGCTGGCATAGCGGCTGACGGTGCAGTCACGCTCGAACGCGGTGAGCAGATCGAGGCCATGCTGGGGCGACAGACGATGCCGGCCCAGCACTTCGCGCAGCGCCAGCGCCTCGGGATTAATGTCGCTCATGCCCGAGAGCGTCGCGCGCATCGAACCAAGCAGCGCCAGCCGTTCCTCGGCGCTCGCCGCCTCATTGTCCGCCACATCGTCGGCGGCGCGGGCGAAGCGGTAGAACGCCATGATCGGCGCGCGGTAACGCGGCTTCACCAGCCACGAGGCGACCGGGAAATTCTCGTCCTTATGCCCCTTGCCGGAGGCGAGCGCGGCGGCGCTCAGCGTCTCGCTCGTCATGCCCGCGCCCCCATCGCCGCCTGCGCGCGGCCCTTCCACATCCCGCCCTTGCCCCGCCAGAAAGCGAGCGCCGAGGCGAAAGTCGCGCCCGCGTAGAACGCCGCGATCGCCGGCAGCGCCAGCCCCCAGAGCGGCGAGCGACGATAGAAATGCAGCATCGGTTGAAAGGCGATCGCCATCAGCCCCCAGGCTCCCAGTCCGAGCCAGCGCGCATAGCCTTGCCCGAACAGCGCGAGCAAGGGCGGCGCGAAATAGAGCAAGGCCAGCCCCACCAAGGTGCCCGCGAGCAGCAGCGCCGAATAGCCAAGCTGCGCGTACGCCGACCGCGCGATCATCGCCCCGACCGAGCCCCATGTGTCGTAGCGGCGGATCGAGACCGAGCGATCGGTGAGCCCCAGCCAGATGCGCCCCTGCGTCGCCATCAGCGCGCCGAACGCGCAATCGTCGATCAGCGCGTCCTTCACCGCCGCGATTCCGCCCGCCGCCTCCAGCGCATCGCGCCGCGCGAGCATACAGCCGCCCGCCGCCGCGCCGGTCTTCCCCCGGTTCACCGCGCCGAACGGATAGAGCATCGCGAAGAACCAGACGAACGCCGGGATCAGCGCGCGCTCGGCCAGGCTCTCGCAGCGCAGCCGCGCCATCAGCGACACCAGCACCCGGTCCTCGCGCACCGCGCGGGTGACGAGCGAGCGGAGCGTGTCGGGCGCATGGGCGATGTCGGCGTCGGTGAGCCAGAGATAATCGGGCGTGCCGGCCGCCGCGATCCCCTGATGCACTGCCCACAGCTTCCCCGTCCAACCGGCAGCGAGCGGGGCGCCGTTCAGCACGGTCAGCCGGTCCGATCCCCGCGCCGCGCTCAGCGCCAACGCGGCGGTGCCGTCGCTGCTATTGTCGTCGACCAGCACGATCCGGAAATCGCCGGGATATTTCTGCGCGACGAGACTGCCGATCGAGCGCGCGATCACCTCGGCCTCGTCGCGCGCGGGGACGACGGCGGTGACGCTCGGCCAGCGGATCGGTTCGTTCGGGATGTCGAAATGGTCGCGCTCGCGCGTCCACCAGAAACGGTCGCGCAGGAACACCAGCACCACCCAGGCGGTAAACGCCGCCGCGCCGATACCGAGCGCGATCACGCGATCTTCCCCGTCGCGCGGAACCAGGCGATCGCATCGCCCAGCGCCTCGATCGAGGGGCGGGCGCGATAGCCCAGCTCGCGCCTCGCCTTGGCGGAGGAGAAGAACATGTTGTGCGCCGCCATCTTGAGCGAATCGACCGTCAGGAACGGGTCGCTCTTGCCGCTCAGCCGGCACCAGGCTTCGTTCGCATAAGCGAGCGGAAACACCGGCGCGCGGGGGATGCGCACCGTGGGCGGCTTGCGCCCGACCAGCCCGGCGATCGCGGCGAGCATGTCGCCCAGCCGCACATCCTCGCCGCCCAGGATATAGCGTTCGCCGATCCGCCCCTTTTCCAGCGCGAGCAGATGGCCGGCCGCCACGTCATCGACATGCGCTAGGTTGAGGCCGCTTTCGACATAGGCCGGCATCTTGCCGTTCGCCGCCTCGATCACGATGCGCCCGGTGGGGGTGGGCTTCACGTCGCGCGGGCCGATCGGGGTGGAGGGGTTGACGATCACCACCGGCAGGCCATCCGCCGCCATCGCCTCGACCAGCCGTTCGGCGACCACTTTCGAGCGCTTATAGGCCCCGACCGCCTGTTCGGGGGTCGCGGCGCGGGTCTCGTCGGCGGCGCCGCCGTCGAGCGGCTTCAGCGTCGCGACACTGGAGGTGTAGACGATCCGCTCCACCCCGGCGTCGCGCGCGGTCGCCATCACCGTTTCGGTCGAGACCCGGTTGTTGCGGACGATCTCCTCGGGGTCCGGCGCCCAGAGCCGGTAATCGGCGGCGACGTGGAACAGGTAGCGGACGCCCTGCATCGCGCGGGCGACCGAGGCGGGATCGCGCAGATCACCCTCGGCGAGTTCGGCGTCGAGCCCGGCCAGGTTGGTGCGGTCGCTCGTCTTGCGCACCAGCAGGCGCAGCCGGGCGCCCTGCGCCGCGAGCGCGCGCGCGACCGCCGCGCCGACGAAACCGCTCGCGCCCGTCACCAAAACCGGTTCGCCCTGCCACTGCATCGCGCCGCTCTAGCCGCGCGGGTTGGGCAGGGGAAGAGCGGGGAGGGACGGAGGGGAAGTAGCCAGCTTCCTCGTCGCCCCGGCCTTGAGCCGGGGCTCGGCTTATTCTTCAGTCGCAAGGTAGCCTAGCCCCGGGTCAAGCCCGGGGCGACGAGGTTAGATATGCTGGGCTCAACCCCGCGAAGCCAGCGTGATGATCGACACCCCCGGCCCCATCGGCACGCGGCCGACGAGATGCCGCTCGAGCCCGAACACCGTCTCGAACAGCGCGTTCACCGGCGCGGGGGGCGGGCTGTCGTCGCTGTCGTCCTTGCCGGTCAACCGCCCGGCGATCCGCGCGGCGGCGGCGAGGGGGAAGAGCAGCGAGTTGAAATAGCGCAGGCCATTGTGGCGCAGCCCCGCCGCCGCGATCGCCGCGCTCAGCGTGGCCTTGGAATAGCGGCGTTGATGGTGGTTCACCACGTCATGCGCGCTCCACAGCCATTGGTGCGCGGGCACGGTGATCAGGATCTTGCCGCCCGGCTTCAGGCAATCGCCCATCGCTTTCAGCGCGGCGACGTCCTCGGCGATATGTTCCACCACGTCGAGCACCGCGATCAGATCATAAGCGCCGCGCTCCACCCCGGGCAGCGCGGGGAGCGGCGCGTCGCCCACCGGGCGGCCGAGCCGGGCGCTGGCGATGGCGCGGGCGGCATCGTCGATCTCGATCGCCTCCACCTGGCCGAAGCGCGCGAGCATCGGCAGATTATGGCCGGTACCGCAGCCGATCTCCAGAATGCGCGCGCCCGCCGGCAGGCCGGCATAGCGCGCCAGATAGGCGGCCAGGATTTCGCGCCGGGCGCGATACCACCAATGGCTGCTGTCATGCTCGGCCATGCGATCATAGACGATGCGTTCCATCAGTCGAACACCCAGTAGCGATTGAGCAGAAAGCTGAGCACCGCCGCGAACAGGATCGCCGGCACCAGCGGCACCCAGGGGTGCAGGCCGAGCAGCTTGGTTCCCGCCCAGGTGATCGCCGCGTTGAGCGCGAGCCCGAAGCCCTGCACCAGCACGAACTTGGCCTGCTGCGCCGGCCCGCGCGCGCCGCCCTGATCCTTGAAGCTCCAGCGGCTGTGGACGACGAAGCCGAAGCTCACCGCGACGAGGAACGCGATCGGCACCGCGAACACGGCGCGGGTGCCGGGAAACACGGTCGCGGTGAGCGGCAGATAGACCGCCGAATAGACCAGGCTCGATGCCAGCCCGCCGATGCCGTAACGCACCAGCTGGCCGAACGCGGGGTGCCCGCGCGCGGCCTGAATGTGTCGGATCATTGACTTGCCCTTCTAGCCCTCGCCACTAAAGCGCGGGCGTAAGCGAGGGAAGCCTTTTGAACACCGCGAAGAACAGTTTCGCCGGCGAACTCGATCGCGGCTGGTGGCAGTTGCTGCTGATCGCCTGGGCGGGGGTGGTGGCGTGGCAGCTCTACAGCCACTGGCCGCAGCTCCATTGGCTGGTGCTGCGCGATACCGACGACAATATGCGGCTGATGCAGGTCCGCGCGCTGCTGAATGGGCAGGGCTGGTATGATCTGCGGCAATATCGCCTGAACCCACCGCTCGGCGCCGACATCCATTGGTCGCGGATCGTCGATCTGCCGATCGCGGGGCTGATCCTGGCGCTCAAGCCGCTGGTCGGCGGCCCTTGGGCGGAGCGGATCGCCTGCGGGCTCGGGCCGCTCCTGCCGCTGGCGGTCGCGCTGCTGGGGCTGGGGGCGACGGTGCGGCGGCTGGTCCACCCGCTCGCCTGGCCGCTCGCGTTTCTGTGCGCGCTGCTCGCGGGCGCGGCGCTGCCGATGTTCGAGCCGATGCGGATCGATCACCATGGCTGGCAGCTGGCGATGCTCGCGCTGACGGTGGCGGGGCTCGCCGATCCGTCCGCACGGCGCGGCGGGCTGTTGGTGGGCTTGAGCAGCGCGGCGTCGCTCTCGATCGGGCTGGAGCTGATGCCTTATGTGATCGGCGCGGGCGGCATCCTGGCGCTGCGCTGGGTATGGGCGCGCGGCGAGGGCGAGCGGCTGGCGCTCTACGGCATGAGCCTCGCGGGCGGATGCCTGCTCGGCTATCTGGGCTTCGCTTCCTATGCCAACAGCGCCTTGCGCTGCGACGCGCTGACGCCGGTATGGCTGAGCGTGATGGTTAGCGTGGGCGGGCTGCTTGCGCTGATCGCGGTGATCGGCCCGGCCGACTGGCGGCTGCGGCTGGTGCTGGCGGGGCTGGCGGGGGCGGTGGTCGCGGCGCTGTTCGTCGGCCTGTTCCCGCAATGCCTCGGCCGGCCGGAGGGGATTTCGGACGAACTCGCGCGCAACTGGCTGAACAATGTGCGCGAGGCGAAACCGATTTATCAGCACCCCCTGCGCGTCGCGCTGCCGGTGGGGGTGCCGGTGCTGCTGGGGCTGATCGGCACCGCCGTCGCCACTTGGCGCGCCCGCCGTGGGGTGGCGCTGGTGCCCTGGGCGACGCTGCTCGCTTTCACCGCGGTCGCGGGCGGGCTGCTGCTGTGGCAGATGCGCAGCGGCCCGCCGGCGCAATTGCTCGCGGTGCCGGGGATGGTCGCGCTCGCCTGGCTGCTGATGGGCTGGACGCTCGCGCATCGCTCGGCTTTGGTGCGGGTGTTCGGCACGGCGGGGGCGTTCGTTCTCGCCTCCGGCGCGTTCATCGGCCCGCTGCTCGCCTGGTTCCCGATCGACCGCCCGACCCGCTTCGAACGCCAGGTGTCGCACGCCGGCGGCAGCTGCGCGAGCCTGACCGCGCTCGCCCCGCTCGATCGCTACGCGCCGGAGACGATCTTCACTTTCGTCGATCTGTCGCCGCGGCTGATCACGCTGACCCACCACCGCGCGCTCGCCGGCCCCTATCACCGCAATGGCGATGCGATCCTCGACGTGCAGCACGGCTTTGGCGGCAGCCCCGAACGCTTCCGCGCGATCGCCCGCGCGCATGGCGCGACTCTGCTGCTGATCTGCCCCAACATGGCGGAGAGCACGATCTACACGACGCGCGACAAGGGTGGCTTCTACGACCGCCTGGCGCATGGTGAGCGCTTCGACTTCCTGGAGCCGCTGCCGCTGCCGGCGAAATCGCCGCTGCGGCTGTATCGGATTACCGGGTAAGCAGCATTCAGTTCCTCCCCCCTAGGGGGAGGGGAACCACGCGAAGCGTGGTGGAGGGGTATCGCCCTCTATCTGCCGGGGACACCCCTCCGTCAGCGCTACGCGCTGCCAGTTCCGGGTAAACCGTGCCCCGCACGGTTTAGGATCGTCCGGGGGACGATCCGACCCGGAACTCCCCCGCCGGGGGAGGAGCTTGAATGGGCACCAAAACAGCGCCTCTAAAGGTGAAAGCTGCCCTTCAGCCCGTCGATCACGAACTGCGCGGCGAGCGCCGCCAGCAGCACGCCGAGCAGCCGCGTCACCACCGCTTCCACCTTCGCCCCCAGCACCCGCATGATCGGCCCGGCCAGCAGCAGCGCGAGATAGGTCAGCGCCAGGATCACGGCGAGCGCCGCCAGGATCACCAGCGTCCGCTCGATGCCCGTGCCGCGCGACATCAGCAGCATGATCGAGGCGATCGAGCCCGGCCCGGCGAGCATCGGCATCGCCATCGGGAAGATCGAGACATCGTCCAGCTCGTCCGCCGCGATCATCTTCTGCGCGCGATCCTCGCGGCGCTGGGTGCGCTTTTCGAACACCATCTCGAGCGCGATCAGGAACAACATGATCCCGCCGGCGATGCGGAAGCCGTCCAGGCTGATCCCCAGCGCCCGCAAGATGTCCTGCCCGAACAGCGCGAAGACGACGAGGATGCCGCCCGCGACCAGCACCGCCCGCCCCGCCATCGCGCGGACATGCGCGCGCGGCGCCCCGGCGGTGAGCCCGGCATAGATCGGCGCGCAGCCGGGCGGATCGATCACCACGAAGAAAGTGATCAGCGCGGAAACGAACAGTTCGATCACAGCGCTTCCGCATCGATCGCCACGCCCGCCCGCTTGCCGGCGGCGATCAGCGTGTTGCGCAGCAGGCAGGCGATCGTCATCGGCCCGACCCCGCCCGGCACCGGGGTGATCGCCGCCGCGACGCTTGCGGCGCCGGCGAAATCGACATCGCCGACCAGCCCAGTGTCGCCGCGATTGATGCCGACATCGATCACCGTCGCGCCCGGTTTGATCCACTCGCCGCGCACCAGCTCGGCGCGGCCGACCGCCGCCACGACGATGTCGGCGCGGTGGACCAGGCTATCGAGATCGCGGGTGCGCGAATGGGCGAGGGTGACGGTCGCGTTCTCGGCGAGCAATAATTGCGCGATCGGCTTGCCGACCAGGTTCGATCGCCCGATCACCACCGCGTCGAGCCCGGCGAGGCTCCCCAGCCGGTCCTTCAAAAGCATCAGGCAACCCTGCGGCGTGCAGGGGACGAAGCCGGGATGCCCGGAGGCGAGATAGCCCGCATTGAGCGGGTGGAGCCCGTCCACGTCCTTCGCCGGGTCGATCGCCAGGATCACCTGCCAGGCGTCGATCTGGGGCGGGAGCGGCATCTGCACGAGGATGCCGTCCACCGCCGGATCGGCGTTGAGTTCGCCGATCAGCGCGAGCAGCGTCTCGGGCGCGGTCTCGGCGGGCAGGCGGTGCTCGCTCCCCGCCATGCCGACCGCGGCGCAGGCCTTCGCCTTGTTGCGGACATAGACGGCGGAGGCCGGATCGTCCCCCACCAGCACCACCGCCAGCCCAGGCGCACGGCCGGCGCGCGCGGTGAAGGCGGTCACCTGCTCGGCAATGCGCCCGCGCAGGGCGGCGGCGAAGGCTTTGCCGTCGATGATCTCAGCGCTCATGGGCGCGGACCTTAGGGGGGTGGGGCGGACGGCGCCAGCCCCGTCACATAGAGCCAGGTTCGTCGCCCCAGCGAAAGCTGGGGCCTCCATGTTGTTGGGCGCGCTCTTCGCTGCGGGGAGACCCCAGCTTTCGCTGGGGTGACACCTGGGTGTGGCGAGTGACGGGCGCTAAAACGCCGCCCCATAGCTCAGGCTCGCCTGCATCCGCGCGAAGACATAATCGAGGATCTGAATCCCGATCAGCACTACCGCCGGCGAGAAATCGAGCGGGCCGAAATCGGGCAGGATGCGGCGGATCGGGCGGTAGAGCGGCTCGGTCATCCGCGTCAGCCCCTGATAGATCTGCCGCACCGCGTCGTTATAAGTGTTGATCACGTTGAACGCGATCAGCAGCGACAGGATGATCTGCGCGATGATGATCCAGTTCGCCACGTTAAGCAGGATGCGCAGGATGCCGAGAAGCGTATACAAGGCGGGCGTCTCCGTTCAAATTGGTGTTATAATAAGATCAAACACCCGTTATTTCCAGTCCTATGCGTGGACCAGCGTCCCCGCGCCGCGCCGGGTGAAGATTTCGAGCAGCATCGCGTGCGGCACCCGCCCATCGAGGATGACGGCGGCGTCCACCCCGGCTTCGACCGCCGTCACGCAGGTTTCGATCTTGGGGATCATTCCGCCCGAGATGGTGCCGTCCGCCACCAGCCCGGCGATCCGCGCCGGATCGAGATCGGTGAGCAGTTCGCCCGATTTGTCGAGCACGCCCGCCACGTCGGTCAGCAGGAACAGCCGCGCCGCGCCCAGCGCCGCCGCGAGCGCGCCCGCCATCGTATCGGCGTTGATATTATAGGTCTGCCCGTCGGCGCCGATGCCGATCGGCGCGACCACCGGGATCATGCCGGCGGCGGAGACGGTATCGATCACCCGCCGGTCGATCACCTGCGGCTCGCCGACGAAACCGAGATCGACCGCGCGCTCGATATGACTGTCCGGGTCGCGCGTGGTGCGGCTGACTTTCACCGCGCGGACCATGCCCGCGTCCTTGCCCGAAAGCCCGATCGCGCGCCCGCCCGCCTCGCCGATCCAGGCGACGAGTTCCTTGTTGATCGCGCCCGACAGCACCATTTCCGCCACCCGCGCGGTCTCCGCATCGGTGACGCGCAGCCCATCGACGAAGCTCGATTCGACGCCCAGTTTCTTCAGCATCGCGCCGATCTGCGGGCCGCCGCCATGCACCACCACCGGGTTGATGCCGACCGCTTTCAGCAGCGCGACATCCTCGGCGAAATCGCGCTGGCGCTCCTCGTCGCCCATCGCGTGGCCGCCGTATTTCACGACGAACGTCGCGCCGGCATAGCGGTTGAGATAGGGCAGGGCCTCGGTAAGCGTCTCCGCCTTGGCGAGCAGCGCGGCGCTGGGCCCATGCGGATTGGGGCTGTGGTCGGTCATCGCCCGCGCTCCTAACGGATCGCGCGCGCCGGTGAAAGACGCGCGCTCGCCAGATGATGCGCATGGGTGATCGCGACCGCGAGCGCGTCCGCCGCGTCGGGCCCGGCGAAGGTGACGCCGGGCAGCAGCCGCGCGACCATCGCCTGCACTTGGCGCTTTTCCGCCGCGCCGGTGCCGACCAGCGCCTTCTTCACCAGCCGCGCGGCATATTCGCCCACCTCCAGCCCCGCGCGCGCCGCCGCGCACAGGCACACCCCGCGCGCCTGGCCGAGCTTCAGCGTCGATTGCGGGTTGGCGTTGACGAACACCTCCTCCACCGCGGCGCTCGCCGGCCGGTGCTCGGCGATCAGCGCGCCGAGCGCCGCGTCGAGCTGGGCAAGGCGGGCGGGGAGCGGCTGATCGGCGGGCGTCTTGATCCGGCCATTGGCGAGGTGGCGCAGCGCGTTGCCCTCCGCCCGGATCACCCCCCAGCCGGTCGTGCCGAGCCCCGGATCGAGCCCCAAGATGATGATCGCCATCGGCGCTGCTTAGCGGCGATGACGAACGCTTGCCATCGTGACGACAAGAGCGTCGCCCCTGCGGAGGCAGGGGCCTCGGGCCGGTGTCGCGCTCCGCTGGCATGAGGCCCCAGCTTTCGCTGGGGCGACGGGTTGCATCGGGGCGGCTTGGAGCGGAGGTCGACACACGATAACAGAACGATGCCAAGCCATCGGAGCCTATCATGCGTCTGCTGATCCTCGCCGCGCTGCCGCTGATCGCCGCCGAATGTCCGCCGGGCGGGGCGGCGCTGCCCGCCGGTTTCGCCGCATGGCGGGCGCCGATCATGCTGCCCGCTGGGCGCGACCCGGCCGGGGCGCCATCGCTACCGCCGGGCAAGGCCGCGCGGGTGACTTTGCTCCCCGTCGCCCGGCTGCGCTTCGCCGCGCCGCCCGAGCACGCGCCCGCCGCCGGCAGCCGGGGCGCGCTGATCGCGCTGGAGGTGACGAAGCCCGGCGGCTACACCATCGCGCTGGGCACGGCGGCGTGGATCGATCTGGTGCGCGACGGCAAGCCGATCGCCTCGACCGGCCATGAGCACGGCCCCGCCTGTTCGGGCGTCCACAAGCTGGTGCGCTTCGATCTCACCCCCGGCCGTTACCTGATCCAGCTGAGCGGCGCGCAGGTAAGCGAGGTGCTGCTGCAGGTGGCGCCCGCCTGACGCGGGTGGTGGGCGATGACGGACTCGAACCGCCGACATTCTCGGTGTAAGCGAGACGCTCTACCAACTGAGCTAATCGCCCGCCCGCGCGCCTGTGGCAGCAAGCGGCGGCGCGCGCAACCCTTTCAGCGCGCCGCGAGCAGCGCCGTCCGCGCCGCCCAGTAACGCGTCATCGCCGCCGAGGCATCGGGCGAGAGCGCCATGAAGGCGCGGCGGCGGTCGCGCGGGTCGGGCGCGCGGACGAACAGGCCCTGCTCCGTCATCCGCGCGATCCAGCGCAGCGCGGTGGTCGGCGCGACGGCGGCGGCGATGCACAGCGACGACACCGAGACCCGCGTTCCCTCCAAGGCGGCGGCGTAGAGATCGAGCAGCATGTCCCAGGCTGGGTCCTCGAACAGGCCCACGCCAAAATGGGTGTCGCGCAGCCGCCGAGCGCGGATCAGCGCGCGGATTTCGGCGGCGCTGGGCGCGTCCCGGGCGCCCGGTTCGGCGCCGAAGCCCGCCCGCCGATCGGCGAGCGTCGGGCCGCCGAGCGGCAGGGCGGGGCGTTCCTCGCGGGTCAGCCGGGTGATCGTCTCGGCGAGCCGGGCAATTTCGGCATGGAGCGCGGCGAGCCGGGCCTGATCGTCGCCGCCCTCGCGCAGCCGATGCGCCTCGCCGCCGAGCGCCACCGCGAGCGCGGTCACCCGCTCGGCGATGGTCGGCGCGCAGAGCAGGGTCGCGGGCGTCGCGATCAGATATGCGGCGACCAGATCGATCTGCGCCGGCGCGAAGCAGACGATCAGCGGCGCATCGAGCCGCGCCGCGCGATCGAGCAGCACCGCGAGCCGATCATCGTCGATCCCCGCCGCCTCGATCAGCACCAGATCGGCGCCCGCGGGGCCGACGAAATCCTCGGGCGGGCAGGGGCCGATCAGCCGCGCGCCGAAATGCGCGATCGCCGTCCGCCCATCCTCGTCGCCCGCCGCCGCGACCAGCATCGCGGCGCGCGCGTCCCCCATCAGCCGAGCGCCTTCACGATTTCCTCGACCATCTTCTTGGCGTCCGCCAGCAGCATCATGGTATTGTCCATGTAGAACACATCGTTGTCGACGCCCGCATAGCCCACGCCGCCCATGCTGCGCTTGATGAACAACACGGTCTTCGCCTTTTCCACGTCGAACACCGGCATGCCGTAGATCGGCGATCCCTTGTCGGTCTTCGCCGCCGGGTTCACCACGTCGTTGGCGCCGATGATGAAGGCGACGTCGGTCTGGGCGAACTCGCTGTTGATGTCCTCCAGCTCGAACACCTCGTCATAGGGCACGTTCGCCTCGGCGAGCAGCACGTTCATATGCCCGGGCATCCGCCCCGCGACGGGGTGGATGGCGAACTTCACCTTGACGCCGTGCTCCTTCAGCTTGTCGGTCATCTCGCGCAGCACATGCTGCGCCTGCGCCACCGCCATGCCGTAGCCGGGGACGATGATCACCTGCTCCGCCTGGCCCATCAGGAAGGCGGCATCGTCGGCCGAGCCGCGCTTCCACGGGCGATCGACCTTGGCCGCGCCGCCGCCGCCGCTGTCGCTCGCGCCGAAGCCGCCGGCGATCACGCTGATGAAGCTGCGGTTCATCGCGTTGCACATGATGTACGACAGGATCGCGCCCGAGCTGCCGACGAGCGCGCCGGTGATGATCATCGCGCTGTTGTGCAGCGTGAAGCCCATCGCCGCCGCCGCCCAGCCCGAATAGCTGTTGAGCATCGAGACGACGACCGGCATGTCCGCCCCGCCGATCGGGATGATCAGCAGGAAGCCGATCGCGAAGGAGAGCGCGGTGACGACCGCGAACACCCAGAGCGACTGATCGGTGAGGAAATAACCGATCAGCCCCAGGATCGCGGCGATCGTGCCCAGATTGATCATATGCCGCGCGGGCAGCAGGATCGGCTTGCCGCTCATATTGCCGTTGAGTTTGGCGAAGGCGATCACCGAGCCCGAGAAGGTGATCGCGCCGATCGCGACGCCCAGGCCCATTTCGACGCGGCTCTGGAGGAAGATCTGCCCGGCGGCGGCGATGCCGAACGCTTCGGGGTTCAGATAAGCCGCCCAGCCGACCAGCACCGCCGCGAGGCCCACCAGCGAGTGGAACGCGGCGACCAGCTGCGGCATGTCGGTCATCTGGATGCGCCGCGCGGTGACGATGCCGATCGCGGCGCCGATGCCGATGGCAGCGAGGATCTCGGCTACGGCGACATAGTCGAGTTCCGCGGTAGGCCCATCGAAAGAATAGGCGCCGCCAGCGCCGATGGCGATCGGTTCGAGCGGCACGTGAGTGATGAGCGTCGTCACCACCGCGATGGTCATGCCGATCATGCCATAGCGATTGCCCTGGCGGCTCGACGCGGGGCTGGAGAGCCCGCGCAAAGCGAGGATGAAGCACACGCCCGCGACGAGATAAGCGAGCGCGACCCAGGGATTCACCGCCACGGCCTCATGCATGTTGTCAGACCCCCGTCAGTCGAAAGAAGCGGACCGCGTTATCGTGGAAAATGGCTTTCTTCTGAGCGGTCGTCAGGAAAGCGCAGGCGTTGATCGCGGCGATCGACTTGGGGATCGCCTGCGGCCACAGCATCTGATCCGAGCCATACATCAGCCGATCGGCGAAGCCCGCCGTCACCAACGCCTTGAGATGGCTCTGGAACTCCGCCGGGGGCAGCACCCAATCGATCGCCGACACGTCGAGATAGACGTTCGGATATTGCTCCAGGATCGCCTTGGTCTCGGCGAGATAGGGCCAGCCGCCATGCTGGAACCACAGCCGCAGCTTGGGGTGGCGGACGAGCACTTCCTCCAGCCCCAGCGGGTTGCCGAAGCGCATCCGGAAATGGGGCCACTGCGCGCGCGAGTCGGGCGGCCCCGCGCCCATATGGATGCCGACCGGCACGTCCATCGCCTCCGCCAGCGCCCAATAGGGCTCCAGCTTCGGGTCGTCGGGCGTCAGGCCGTGATATTGCAGCCCGATCTCGCTCAGCTGGCCGAAGCGGCCGCCGCGCAGATCGGCGGCGAGCGTCTCGGGCGGCGTGCCGGCGACGAGCGCGTGATCGGAGATGCCTGCGCGGATCAGCGCGCCTCCCGCCGAACGCCAGGCATCGGCGGTGCGCTGCTCCTCGGCGAAGGGGCGCGCCGGCGTGTCGAAGCTCACCAGGCCGAGCGTGACGCCAGCGCGCTTCAGCGCCGCGATCGTCGCCGCGCGGTGGGCGGCGGCGCTGGTGGGGGAGCTGCTTTTCAGTTCTTCCGGCGAGAGGAAATTGGTCGTCGCCGCCATCGGTACGGTGTCCCAGCCGGCATCGGCATAGCTGTGGAGATGCACGTCGATGATCGGCCCGCGATAGGGCGCCTCGGGCAGCGCTGCCCCGCCCAGCAACGGCAATAGGGCGAGCAGCGCCTGCCTCACTTCGCCTTCTTCTTGTACATGGCGAGCATCCGCTCGGTCACCGCGAAGCCGCCGAAGATGTTGATGCTGGCGAGCACCACCGCCCCGAGCCCGAGATATTTGGCGACCGGCGATCCGGCGGCGGCCGACGCGACCAGCGCGCCGACGATGATCACCGAAGAGATGGCGTTGGTCACCGCCATCAGCGGCGTATGCAGCGCGGGCGTGACCGACCAGACGACATAATAGCCGACGAAACAGGCCATCACGAAGATCGAGAGGGTGGAGATGAAGTCCATCAATAGGCTCCCACAGGAACCTCCCCATGCACCGCATGGGGAGGGGGACCGCCCGCAGGGCGGTGGAGGGGCAAGGCGACGCTTGCCACGATCGCTTCGGCGATGTGTTCGGGGTCGGCGAGCACATCGCGCGCCGCAACGCGGATCACGCGCAGGCCATGCGCGAGAAGGAACGCATCCTTGGCGTCGTCACGCTCCGGCTGATCACCGCAATCATGCGCGTGGCCGTCGATCTCGACGACCAAGCCGGCCGCCGGCGCGTAAAAGTCAAGCACATAGGGCGGTATAGGATGTTGTTTGCGAAATTTGAGGCCGAGTGCCCGGCGCCGCAGGCAGCGCCACAACAGGACCTCGGGCAGGCTCATCCTTTTGCGAAATTGCCGCGCCCGCCGCAAGGTCGCGGCCCCTCCACCGTTCGCCGATGGCGAACGGTCCCCCTCCCCATGCGGGGCATGGGGAGGATCGGCTCTCACCGTCGCTGCCCCGGGTTGCACGTACCGGCCGCCATCACCCCAGCAGCCTCGGATTCACCACCTGGCCGTCCTTGGTCAGGCGGATCGCGTCGCCGATCTCGGCGTCGAGCACCGGGCGCTTGGCCTCCTTGTCCCAAAAGGCCGAGAGGAAATTGAACAGGTTGCGTGCATAGAGCGCCGAGGCGTCCGCCGGCAGCCGGCTCGGCACGTTGCGGTGCCCCACGATCCGTACCCCGTGCCGCTCGACCACTTCGCCTGGCACCGACCCTTCCACATTGCCGCCCTGCTCGACCGCGAGATCGACCAGCACCGAACCCGGCCGCATCGAGGCGATCTGCGCGTCGCTCACCAGCCGCGGCGCTGCGCGGCCCGGGATCAGCGCGGTCGTGATCACGATGTCCTGCTTGGCGATGTGCGACGAGACCAGTTCCGCCTGCGCGGCCTTATATTCGTCGCTCATTTCGGTGGCATAGCCGCCGGTGCCTTCGCCCTCGATGCCTTTCACCGCCTCGACGAAGATCGGCTTCGCGCCGAGCGACAGGATCTGCTCCTTGGTCGCCGCGCGCACGTCGGTGGCGGAGACCTGCGCCCCCAGCCGTCGGGCGGTCGCGATCGCCTGCAAGCCGGCGACGCCCACGCCCATCACGAACACGCGCGCCGCGGAGACGGTGCCCGCCGCCGTCATCATCATCGGGAACGCCCGGCCATATTCGGCCGCGGCATCGAGCACCGCCTTATAGCCGGCGAGGTTCGCCTGGCTGGAGAGCACGTCCATCGATTGCGCCCGGGTGATGCGCGGCATGAACTCCATCGCCAGCGCCTCGAACCCGGCGGCCGCATAGGCATCCACGCGGGCCCGCTCGCCGAACGGATTGAGGATCGCCGCGAGCCACGCGCCGGGCTTCGCGCCTGTAAGACTCGCCGGATCGGGCCCCTGCACGCCGAGCACGATGTCCGCATCGGCCAGCACGCTCGCGCGCGCGCCGACCGTGGCGCCCGCTTCGGCATAGGCCGCGTCGGTGATCGCCGCGCCCTCGCCGGCGCCGGCTTCCACCGCCAGCGTCGCGCCGAGCCCGGCCAGCTTCTTCACCGTCTCCGGGGTAGCGGCGACTCTGCGCTCCCCAACGACTTGCTCCTTGAGGACCGCGATCTTCATCTGGGTCAGCGCGCCGCCAGTACCGCGGCGACCAGCAGCCCGATCACCACCGCCACCGCGCCCCCTACCTTCAGCAGGGTCAGTACCTTGTCATAGGTCGCGCGGTTGGTCTGGATGTCGCCATTGCCGGCCATGATCACTCCCCAAGGATCGGTTTGGCGGAAACCTTAACCGCCGCTTGCGCCCGCGCCAAGTCCCCCGCCGGGCCGTGCGCCCCTTAAGCCCGTTTTTACCCCATCCCGCTAAGCCGGTGCCCTGATTTTGGACAGTGGGGACAGGCATGACGCGCAGTGGCCAGCGGATGCTGATGCTGATCGACGACGAGCCGGCGCAGCGCCGCCTGATCGCAGCACTCGCCGCGCGCGGGGGCTGGCGCACGATCTTCGCGGGCGACGCCGAAACCGCGATCGCGACGCTCGGCACGCAGGACGGGATGCTGCTCGACGCGATCCTGCTCGATCATTGGGGCGGCGAGCGCGAGGCGACCGCGCTGATCGCCGAGCTGAAGGCCCGCCGGCCGATGCTGCCGATCCTGGTGCTCACCGCCAATGGCTCGGTCGCGCACGCGGTGGGCGCGATGCGCAGCGGGGCGACCGATTTCCTGGTGAAGCCGCTCGCCCCCGAACGGCTGCTCGCAGCACTCGAGGCCGCGGTGCGCGCGCCCGACGCCGGCGAACTCCGCCCGCTGACCGAGAAGATCGCCGCCCCGCTCGCCTTCGACGAGATCGTCGGATCGGACCCGCAGTTCCGCGCCGCGCTCGCCATCGCGGCCAAGGCGGCGCGGGCGCGCGTGGCGGTGCTGATCGAGGGCGAGAGCGGCGTCGGCAAGGAAGTGGTGGCCGAAGCCGTCCACGCCGCGTCTCCCCGCGCGCGGCGGCCGATGCTCGCGGTCAATTGCGGCGCGATTCCCGCCAATCTGGTCGAATCCGAGCTGTTCGGCCACGAAAAAGGCGCCTTCACCGGCGCGTTCGAGCGCAAGATCGGCCGGTTCGCGCAGGCCGACGGCTCGACCATTTTCCTCGACGAGATCGGCGAGATGCCGCTCGACGCGCAGGTGAAGCTGCTACGCGTGATCGAGACCGGCGAGGTGTTCCCGATCGGCGCGCGCCACCCGCGCGAGGTGGACGTGCGGATCATCGCCGCGACCAACAAGCGCCTGGCCGAAGAGGTGGAGGCGGGCAATTTCCGCGAGGACCTTTATTACCGGCTCAACATCGTCCAGGTGACGATTCCCCCTTTGCGCGAGCGCGCCGGCGACATCCCCGCGCTCGCCCGCCATCTGCTCGCCCGCATCGCCCAGCAGCCCGGCTTGCGCCCGATCGGCATCACCGAGGAAGCGCTGGCGCTGCTTGGCCGCTATGACTGGCCCGGCAATGTCCGCCAGCTGCAGAACGCCCTGTTCCGCGCCGCCGTGCTCTGCGACGACGCCGCGCTGACGACCGCCGACTTCCCCCAAATCGCCGCGATGGGCGCCCGCCGCGGCGGCGAGGGCGCGGGCGTGCCGGCGAGCGGCGGCGTGACCCTGTTCCGCCCCGACGGCAATCTGCGCCCGCTGGAGGAGATCGAGGCCGATGTGATCCGCCTGGCGATCGGCCATTATCGCGGGCGGATGACGGAAGTGGCCAGGCGGCTGGGGATTGGCCGCTCGACGCTGTATCGGAAGCTGGGGGAATTGGGGATCGATAACGCGGCTTGAGGGGGGAAAGAGCTGGCAGTTGGTTCTAGAGCGCAAGCTAAATCTCTGGATGTTTGGCAGCTGAGCACCTTCAATGTCGGATGACAAGATAAACACTCGTTCATCCTGAAAGCAGCCATTCGTTCAGCAAAGGCACATTGCCGTCGGGGGACTGACCGCATTGGCCCGCCGCATCAGTGTTTCTTGCGATCAGTTCATTCAGCAACTCAAACGGCGCTGCCGCGATCTCGCCACTAACGGCTTGGTCTATCGACAGCGGCGCAGACTAGCGAAATCTCGTCACTGGCTAAAATCGGATCGTTAACGACCGGCAAGAGCGGCCCGCACCTCGCTCATTAAATTACGATATTTCCGAAGATTATAACTCTCGCGGCTACGGGAAACCGCAGCCTGTTCTACAATCAAATGGAGATTTTCAAGAGCGTGCTGCAGCCAGGCTCGAGCATTCCCGTCATACGCTATCTCCGCGTACTGCAAGGCTTGGTCACTGTATCTGAGCAGATGGTAAGACCGCCGCGCGTCATTCTTGATACAGCCCTCAAGGACCTCCATGCTCTCCTCTATACCATCAAGTGCCGTGCGGTCGGCTAAGTTGCGCTTTAGCACATCGATGTTAGCTTCAAAGAGGATGCGCGCATGGGTGTTTTTGATCGAAAATACGCGACCCCTGCTCCGAGAAAGAGCTGTATCAATCCAGGAAAAGGCCTCAGTGAAGCTCTTCATCTTTGATAGGTAGATGGCACCGTGCTGGTAGTCGTATGCGTTGTCCGTCGACGCCACCAACCGCTCATAGAAACGCTGTCCGTCCTCAACTCGGGGGTACGCCTTACGTACAAAGTCGTTGTCGTAGGCGTACCGTCTGAAAACTGGGTAGTCGACAATGAGGCGGGTGGGAACGGCGCTGTGGAAACGCCCGAAGACTCGGCCAAATGCGCGCGGCTGGCATTCTCGAAGCGCGATGCGCGCCAGCCCGCCAGATCGGATCGAGAAATAGTCTTGATGAGGGTCATCAGCGAGGTCTACCTCCACGAGAAAGCTGTCGATTCTCTTGGCGATCTCGTAAACGTCCGTGTATTGCTTGCGAGGACCGGGCAGGAACGCATAAATCATATCGAAAGAAACAATCGTGCGACAAGCCGCGACGTAGCAGGCCATCATGTAGACATCGAACGCTACGGGATCCCTTTCTTCAAATTCTGCGAGCTTAGCGCGAAATCTCGGAGTTAAGTTCTCGTCGAAGACATGACGACGGAATGATTCGAACAGGCCGACCTCGCCGCTGTCGCGTTCGATTGTCTCGAACTTGTCTAGACGCCATCGTCGGATATCCACGGGTATAGAGTCGATGATGCCCTGCAGGTCCTGTGGGAGAATCTCGGAACTCGAATGCACGTCGAGTAGGCCCTGCATCGACTTGAGGCTTACTGAGTCGAAGTAGATGCTTTGCTCGGCTGAGACGATCTGCGCGCCTACCTCCCGCACTAGACGGTCGATCGGATCGCGCGAATCGATCAGATTGTCGACAAATATTAGTGGTTTGTCGGGCTCGTCCTTGTGTTCCGCTACGATCAGATCAGCCTGCGGCGCAGTGATGCGATCGAAGTATAGCACCGAGCGTTCCGGCGAGAGCTCGGCCGCGACCTGTTTAAGCACGGTCGTTTTGCCCGAAAGCGGCAGTCCGACCAACGCTACATGGCGTCCGTTGTAGATTGAATTCTTCACCGCGAAGTTGACGCGCCTACGCAGCACCTGGTTGGAGTAAGCGTCTGACCATTCCGGCTCGGAGCCAAGGAAAAAGCTTCGGATTGGCCGTTGCGCTACCTCGCCTGCGGTGGGGACCTGACCGGTGAAGGCTCGACGGCTCGGTGTCGCCTGCGCCGCTGCGCCAGACCCGACCTCGTCGTCTATATATCGAAGGAAGTCTTCGGTCTCGCCAAAGAGGATGTGGAAGCCGAGCGCAGTATACAGGGCGCTCGCGCCCTCGTCCTCCTGCCGCAGAAGGATCCAACGGTTTGGGTGAGCGCGAGCCGAACCGTCGTGGAGAGCCTGGAGCACGCCGGCATCTCGCATTCCATAACCTAGGAACAGGGTAGGCCTGGCCTGCAGCTCCCGCTGGAAGACGTACCAAGTCTCCCTGTCCGAGGCAAAGGCAGAGGAGATTTGTCCCGGGGTGAAGAGGAAGTCGGCATCTTCGTGTCGCACATTGCCGTGCAGTGCGACGAACTGGACAACTTCGTTAGGCTGCCTAGGAGCTCCCAGAGGCGTGACGTCGTGCAGCACGCGTGCAGGCTCACCTTGGCGGGCATCGAATATATGGAACGGCAGGTCATCTATATTTGTGGTGTAGAGAAACTCCGGGCTTAACCTACGCAGCGCATCATATCGCCTGTCATACCCGGCAACCGTGAAGGTTTGCTCGAGGAATTCTCGCAACGCCTGCCGACGGTCAGACAGAAGTACAGCGTAAAGACTAGCAAGGTCGAGTGACGCGTACGCGTCGAGATTAAACTCTCGGATCAGCAGACTCTTCAGCCCGTCGCCTACAGGCAGTTTTTCGTCGCGGGCGTTGCGAGCAAATATCGAGAATCCCGCGCCCGTGAACAGATTCACGCCTCTCGCCAGGTCAGCCTTCAGCAATCCAGTCTCTGCAACCCTGAGCATCAATTCCCCCGACCCGCCACAACCCGCCTTGTCGCGGCGGACCCTGTGCGGAACCCAAATAGCCGCAAAACCGAGGGCACGCCACCCAGACTCATCCGGCACGATTTCGGTTCGATTGGCGTCTTACCCGATTTTTCGAAGTGATGCGACGTCAGCGATAGCGGCGAAGCGGATAGTCATTCAGATTAATTCAGCCACATTGCTGTTTCTAATTGTGTTGACCGGCCTGAACCGATGTGCGGGTAACAGGCAGCCTCGTAGCTCTGCTAAGCGTCCGACGTTAGGTCTTACCGCTGGACCTGCGAGCGAAGCTGATGTCCACTTCGCGCGATCCGGCACCTCTCGGCCGAATTCCAGCCGGCACTCCAACCGTCCTACTCCCGCGCCATCTCCTTCGCGTCCGCCATATCCCGCGCCCCGCCATGATCCTCGTCGCTCGTCCGGCCCGCGCCCGGGCCCGCGCCCAGGTCGGCGCCGGTCAGCGGGTCGTAGGTCGGGTCGGAGGTCAGGCGTGCGGCCATCGCTTCCACCACGCTCGCCTGGTCGGGGGGCAGCCGCACCTCGGCATGGCCGGAGCCGCCGTCGATCGGCAGGGTCTGCGCCAGATCGTCGATCCGCTGCCACTGCGCCCCCTGGTTCCACGGCCCCTCGCGGTCGCCTTCGCCTTGCGAGGTGTTCACATAGACATTGGCATAGGGCGCCAGCCCCGGCAGCTTGCCCGGCGGGAAATTGTCGCGGATCGCGTAGAGCGCCTTTTCGAACGATTTCTGGTGCGCCACCTCGCGCGTCATCAGAAAGCCGAGCGCTTCCTTGATCCCGGGATCGTCGGTGATGTTGATCAGCCGCTCATAGATGATCTTCGCGCGCGATTCCGCCGCGATGTTCGAGCGCAGATCGCAGGTCGGGTCGCCGCGGCTGTCGATATAGGCCGCGGTCCACGGCACGCCCGACGAATTGGTGAGCGCGGGGCCGCCGCCATAGAGGATCGATTGGGTGTGGCTGTCACCGCCCGCGTTGACCGCCATGTAGAGATCGGCCTCCTCGAGCGCGGCCTCCGACAGCTGCCCCTTCACCCCGCGGTTCAGCATCGCGACGATCGAGCCGATCACTTCCAGATGGCTGAGTTCCTCGGTCGCGATGTCGAGCAGCAGGTCGCGGCGGCCGGGGTCCTCATCGGCCAGGCCTTGGGTGAAATAGCGCATCGCGGCGGCAAGCTCGCCATCGGGGCCGCCGAACTGTTCGAGCAGCAGCGAGGCGAGCGCGGGGTTGGGCTCGGCGACACGCACCGTATATTGCAAGCGCTTGTTATGGATGAACATGGGGCGGCCTCCTGGGGAAGGAAGCCTCAACGGCTGGGGCGGGGGCGTGTTGCGTGCCGAAGCGGGGTTCAGCCGAGCCGTGGCGTGAGCGCGGCATCCCGCAGGCCGCGCCATACTTTGAGCGCCTGCACCGTCTCCGCGACATCATGCACCCGCAGCAGCTGCGCGCCCGCCTGCGCCCCCACCAGCGCGAGCGCGACCGAGCCGCCGAGCCGCGCTTCCACCGGCGCCTCGCCCGATAGCGCGCCGATCAGCCGCTTGCGGCTCGCGCCGAGCATGATCGGGCAGCCGAGCCCGTGGAACAGGGCGAGGCCGTTCAGCAGCGCGAGATTGTCCGCCAGCCCCTTGCCGAAGCCGATGCCGGGATCGACGATGATGCGCTCGCGCGCGATCCCCGCGCTTTCCGCGAAGGCGATGCGTTCGGCGAGGAAATCATAGGCCTCCAGCAGCACGTCCTGGTAATCGCCGCCGCCATGCGGACCCTTGGCGGGATCGGGCGAGTGCATCAGCACCAGCGGCACCTGCGCTTGCGCCACCACCGCCGCGGCGCGATCGTCCCAGGCGAGCGCGGAGATGTCGTTCACCATCACCGCGCCGGCGGCGAGCGCGGCTTCCATCACCGGGCCTTTGCGCGTGTCGATCGAGACGGGCGCGCTCGCAGCGAGCCGCTCGACCACCGGCCGGACGCGCGCCGCCTCGTCGCCCTCCCACACCAAGGGCGCGCCGGGGCGGGTGGATTCGCCGCCCAGATCGATGAAGCTCGCACCGGCGGCGATCATGTCGAAGCCCGCTGCGGCGGCGGCTTCGGGATCATCGTGGAGCTTGCCGCCGTCGGAGAAACTGTCCGGCGTCACGTTCAGGATGCCCGCGACATGCGGCTGATCGAGCCTGAGCACCCGGCTCCCCAGCGTCAGCGGCGCGCGCGGGGCGGTGAGCCGGGCGAAGGTGGTCGCCGCCTGCTCGGCCTCGGCGGCGGGGAGGGTGGCGAGGAACGCGTCCCACTCGGCCACGGGCACCACGCGTTGCGCGGTCCGCCGCCCGCCTTCCGCCGTGATCACTTCGAGCGCGGCGAACCACAGCAGCCCGCCCGCGAGCCGGGCGACGGGCTCGGCGCCCACGGGGGTATCGGCGAAGCGGATCGGACGGAGATAGAGCATGGCGGTGTGTTAGGGGCGGGAAGGCGCCAGGCCAAGCGGGCAGGTGGTCACGACGAGTGCACCATCCCCACCGTCGCCCCGCACTTGATGCGGGGCTGGGCTTCTTCTTCTTCGGTCGCCAGGCAGCCTAGCCCCGGCTCGGGGGCCGGGGCGACGGGTAGGGGTGAGCGGTGATGACCTCAGCCGCCCTCGTCCCCGAAATTCCGCACCTCGCCCAGCGCTTCCCACGGCGCCTCGCCTTCCGCGAACGGCTCCCAATCCTCGCATCCCGGCTCCAGCACGCCGCCGAAATCGCGCGCGGGGAAATAGATTTCGTCCGGATCGGCTGCCGCCTGCTCGGTCGTGTCGCGCAGCGGCGTGAGCGTCGCGGCGGCGTGGGCACGCTCGGCGCAGGCGATCAGCGCCGCCTGGATCGCCGCCTGCGCCTCGGCATCGAGCTGTACCCCCTCGAACGCGATCAGATCCTCGATCGGCGCGGTATCCGCCTCCCGCCGCACGACGCGATCGACCCGGGTGTGCTCGGTGACGGGTTCGCTTTCGATCGCGCGCGCTGCCCCGCGCTGATCGGCACGGGTGCTGAAATAGTCGATCGTCGTGCGCCGCCCCTGCGCGTCCCGCCCGTAATGGCGGAGACAAAACATCAGCAGCGCGTCGTTATGCTTGCGGCGGAAGCCGTGGAGCCTGCCGCCGGTGAAGACGGGGACGAGATAGCCGTCGATCGCCCGTTCGAAGGCGATGTCCTTCAAGCGCTGCAGCCCGAAATCGAGCGCGGCGTCCCACGCCTTGCGGAAGCTCTCGGCGCCAGGGGCGCGGCGCAGCGTGTAGCAATTGGTCTGCGCCATATTGACCATCGCCGCCGCGCGGCTGACCGAGCCGGTATCGGCGAGCGCCTCGATGAAGGCCTTTTGCCGCTCGGGCGTCCAGCCATCATGGCGGGGTTTGCGCGGGACCGGGGTGAATTCCGGGAGCGGCGGCCGCTCGCTCGCCGGCACGGGGGTGCGATTGCGCATGGGGCTCTCCTGCTTGGGGGGCGGGAGTATGCGCTAGGGTGGGGGGTGTAGGACAGGGGGTAGGACCAGCATCATGATCAATATCTACATTGCAACCCGTACTGCCTCGACCCTTAGCACGTGATCCCCAATGTCCCGGACAGTACTTAGGCTGCGCAGCCTAAGTTCCTCCTGGTCGGCCTGCTCTTCGAGAGCCTTGAGCGCCTCAGAAAGATAGACTCGCTGTCTATCGGTAACTTGTGGATCGTCGTTCGCCGGAATATGCAAAATCATTTCGTGCATTCGAGGAAATGCCGATTGATATTCTTTATCCCGCTCGACCTTAAGGTCCCAAAGTCGCCTCTTAATTAGATTAACGGAAGGTCCTATTCGATTGGCCCGAAGTGTTCCAAAGTTTGCGACCAAACGAGTGCCACCAAAGTCGATCAATACTTCGTGGCTACGGCCCTTCGGTTGCGGACGACGGCGTTCCCTTAAGTCTTCATTAAAATAATTGTAAAATTTAACGTTTTTTCCCTTGACATAATCCATTACCAATGTTGGCAGATGATCGCTAGTACTTTCGCCGAAGGCAGCTTTGTCGGCGCCATCGGGAACGCCCACCTCCGCGTCCGTGATTGTGTAAAGCGACGAAATTTGCTTCATCCAGTTCCGCGCGATCGCTGCAACACTTGGGCCCTCGGCGCTCCGTTTTGGACCAATCTCTACACCAGAAACAAGAAGCTTAGGTTCTTCAATTGCATTGATACCTCGAGCGCTAAGATCGAGTAAAAGATGTTCTTGCGTTATCTCGATAGCATACTGTATGATTTCCGCATCATCCCCATAGAGACATTTCAAACGCCCGAGAGCGTTAGCCATTTCAACGTGAAATTCTGTGACGCTTGCAACGGCAACGCCAACTACAAGGCGCTCGTAGGAGCCAGCGATCGGCGTGATCAGGATCGGCGCCCACGACGCGCGCACGCTGCTCTCGAAAGACGGAAAATGGCCTGCGCTGAAGTTATCTACAATCATACTAGTAACCCCATTCCTAGGGCTGCGCTAGCATGGAGAGGTACATGCTCTATTCGCCCATCCAGGAAACGCGATAACGCTAGAGCCTCGTTTTTATTCAAAAGGTAGACAACCCAAGTGTTATTCTCTATGGATGAAATGTCAATTGAGGCAAAATCTTTTGTTTTCGAAAATACTTCGTCTAATCTTTTTTTCTTTTGATTGTCGCTCATCTCAGATGTAAGCCACTGTGACAGTCGATTAATGTAGTTACCATCTGACTTAAGATCAGCACCAGTCCAGCGCGGCCCAGAAAAACAGTGACCATGGTCGATTAACCAAAATTCGCCATTTTTACCAAAAAGTAGATTACCAGGATGGCGATCAATATTCGCTACCCACGCGTCAAAACCGTAAAGTCCCCCCAGGTACCTCCACTCTAATATCTCTTTCATTAATCTTCCGTGCTGCTCAGGGGGCGCGGTACGGATACGAAAAGTGATGTTGGGCGCTTTTACGTCAACGCTAGCGAAGACAATCTGATTACCGTCCGGTAGTGCTGGCGCAGCGGCCAGCGAAAGGTCCCCATTACGGACAAGAGCCAGATAGGAATCAGGCGTAGGTAAACCTACGTGCTTAGCCAGGGCCGAAACGATCAACTCGTTAGCAAGCTGACGAGCGTCTAAGTCTTTTAAGATCGCACCCTGAACTGATCCATCCGAGAGCAAAATCTGGCCACGGAAAGTCGCATTGACGTTGCCCTCGCTGAAGCGGTCGGCACCGGGCAAAACAGTCGCAAGCTGAATCGGCTGCATAGGCCCCAGAGCGGTCGTTGACTCTTCTTATTAACTTGCTGAGAGTAATGCAGCAAGTTTAAAAACTTGTTGAAAATCAGCGGGTAAAGATCAGTCACTTGGCCCGTGCTTGCCATAAAACGGGTGTTTGCCCTCGCCCCCTCAAGCCGCCTCAGCCCCCCTTTTCGCCTTCTTCCGCTCATGCGGGTCCAGAAACTTCTTCCGCAACCTGATCGACTTAGGCGTCACCTCGACCATCTCGTCGTCGTCGATATAAGCGATCGCCTGTTCCAGCGTCAGCTTCCTCGGCGGGGTCAGGCGGATCGCGTCGTCCTTCCCGCCGGACGCGCGGAAGTTGGTCAGCTGCTTCGCCTTCATCGGGTTGACTTCAAGGTCGTCCGGCTTGGCGTTCTCCCCGATGATCATGCCTTCGTACAACGGCTCGCCGGGGCCGACCATCAGGATGCCGCGCTCCTCCAGCGAGTTGAGCGCATAGGCATTGGCCTCGCCCGAACCGTTGGAGATCAGCACGCCGTTCTTCCGCCCCTCGATCAGGCCCTTATACGGGCCATAGCGTTCGAAGATGCGGTTCATGATGCCGGTGCCGCGCGTGTCCGACAGGAACTCGCCGTGATAGCCGATCAGCCCGCGCGAGGGGGCGGAGAAGGTGATGCGCGTCTTGCCGCCGCCCGAGGGGCGCATGTCGGTGAGCTCGGCCTTGCGCTGGTTCATCTTGTCGACGACGGTGCCGGAAAATTCCTCGTCCACGTCGATCACGACGGTTTCATAGGGCTCCTCGCGGCCGCCGGCGCCGTCGCGGAACAGCACGCGCGGGCGGCTGATGCCGAGCTCGAAGCCCTCGCGGCGCATCGTCTCGATCAGTACGCCGAGCTGGAGTTCGCCGCGGCCGGCCACTTCGAACGAATCCTTGTCCTCGCTTTCGGTCACGCGGATGGCGACGTTCGATTCGGCCTCGCGGAACAGGCGGTCGCGGATCAGGCGGCTGGTCACCTTGCTGCCCTCGCGCCCGGCCATCGGCGAATCGTTGACCGCGAAGCGCATCGAGAGCGTCGGCGGATCGATCGGCTGCGCCTTGATCGGGGTCTGCACGCTGGTGTCGGCGATGGTGTTGGCGACGGTCGCGACGGTGAGGCCGGCCAGGCTGATAATGTCGCCGGCCTCGGCCTCTTCAACGGGCACGCGCTCCAGCCCGCGGAAAGCGAGGAGCTTGCTGGCGCGGCCGGTTTCCAGCACGCGGCCCTCGCTGTCGAGCGCGTGGATCGGCTGGTTGAGCTTCACCACGCCCGAGGCGACGCGGCCGGTGAGGATGCGGCCGAGGAAATTATCGCGATCGAGCAGCGTGACGAGGAACGTGAACGGCGCCTCGCGATCGACTTTCGGCGCGGGGACGTGCGCGACGATGCGATCGAACAGCGGGGCGAGCGTGCCCTCGCGGCCTTCGGGGTCTTCGTTCGCATAGCCGTTGCGGCCCGAGGCGTAGAGGACGGGGAAATCGAGCTGATCGTCATTGGCTTCCAGCGTGACGAACAGATCGAACACCTCGTTCAGCACTTCCTGGATGCGCGCGTCGCTGCGATCGATCTTGTTGACGACGACGATCGGGCGCAGGCCGAGCGCAAGCGCCTTGCCGGTGACGAACTTGGTCTGCGGCATCGGCCCTTCGGCGGCATCGACCAGCAGGATCACGCCATCGACCATGGAGAGGATGCGTTCCACCTCGCCGCCAAAGTCGGCGTGGCCGGGCGTGTCGACGATATTGATCCGCGTCCCGTGCCATTCCACCGACGTACATTTGGCGAGAATGGTAATACCGCGTTCTTTCTCCAGATCATTCGAATCCATCGCGCGTTCTTCGACGCGTTGATTGTCGCGGAAGGTGCCCGATTGACGGAAAAGCTGGTCGACCAGCGTCGTCTTGCCATGGTCGACGTGCGCGATGATGGCGATATTGCGCAGATTCATGCGAAAATTTGTCCCGGGGAGAAGCGTTCGGGCGCGCCCTTAGCGTAAAGCGCGCGGGCCCGCCAGCCTCCTAGCGATGCCGGGCGATCAGCGCGGTCGCCGCCTCGGGCGTCAGCGGCTGGGAATAGAGGAAACCTTGCGCGAACTGGCAGCCCATTTCACGTAGCTGGCGGCGCTGGCAGGTCGTCTCGATGCCCTCGGCGACGACCGAAAGCTTCATCGTCTGCGCCAGATCGAGCACGGCGCGCACGATGCCGGGCGCGGCGCGGTTCTGCGGATCGCACAGATCGCGCACGAAGCTGCGATCGAGCTTCAGCGTCGAGAAGGGATAGCGGTGCAAATGGCCGAGCGAGGAATAGCCGGTGCCGAAATCGTCCAAGCTGATCCGCACGCCCAGCGCGCGCAGCCCGCGCATGATCTCGATCGCACGATCGGGGCTGGCGATCGCGATCGATTCGGTGATCTCCAGCGTGACGAGCGCGGGCGGCACGCCGGTTTCCTTGAGCGTCGCGCGCACGATCTCGACAAAGCCCGGCAGCAGGAACTGGCGCGGCGAGACGTTGATGCTGATCGCGACCGGCGGGGCGGGATATTGGCGGTGCCACGCGGCGGCGGCGGCGCAAGCCTCGCGCAGCACCCAATTGCCGATGGCGACGATCATGCCGGTTTCCTCGGCCACGCCGATGAACTGGCCCGGCCCGACCACCTCGCCCCCGCCGCGCCGCCAGCGCAGCAGCGCTTCGAAAGCGGAGACGCGGTTGGTCTTCAGATCGACGATCGGTTGGTAGACGAGGCGGAACTCGTCGCGGGCAAGCGCGGTGCGCAGATCATTCTCGGTCTGCAGCCGCACCAGCGCGCGCTTGCGCAAGGCCTTGTCGAACAGCGCGACCTGGCCGCGCCCGCGCGCCTTCGCCTCGTACAGCGCGGTATCGGCCTTGCGCAGCAGATCGGCGGCCGTCACGTCGCGTGATCGCGCGAGCGCCACGCCGATGCTCGCCTTGATGTGCACGGCGCCGCCGGCGAGCGGATAGGGATCGGCGAAAGCGGCGAGCAGCTGTTCGGCGATCGCGATCGCCTGGTCGGCGCCGTCGAACTCGTCGAGCACCACGGTGAATTCGTCGCCGCCGAGCCGCGCGAGCGTCCAGCCCGGGCCGCCGCCGCGGCCGAGGGCGGTGAGCGCCGCGATCAGCCGTTCAGCCGTCGTTTGCAGCAGCGCGTCGCCGGCGGGATGGCCGAAACTGTCATTGACCAGCTTGAACCCGTCGAGATCGAGATACAGCACGGCGACATCGCCGCTGCCCCGCCGCGCGCGGCGATCGAGCGCCAGCGTCGCGCGATCGTGGAACAGCGCGCGGTTGGGCAGGCCGGTCAGCGGATCGTGCAGCGCGTCGTGCAGCAGCTTGGCGGCGAAGCGCTCGCGCTCGATCACCCGGCCGAGCTGGGTTCCGATCTGGCCCATCACCGCGAGCATGTCGGCGTCTTCGGTCAGGGGCAGGCGAGCGAAGAATTCGAGCACGCCGGTCACTTCGCGCTGCACGCGAATGGGAAAAGCGAAGGCCGAGACGAGCCCGACCGCGCCCGCGATGGCCTGGCGCGGGAAATTGGTTTCGCTGGCGAGATCGGGCAGCCAAGCGGGCAGGCCGCTCGCCAGCACGCGCCCGGGCAGCCCCTCGCCGCGCGCGAAACCGCGGCTCAGCGAAACCTCGATGAACGGCGCCAACGCCTCGGGATGATCGGCATGGCAGGCGCCCGCCGGCAACAGGCGGTCGCCGGCGTCGGGATCGAGCAGATAGGCATTGCCGAACGCCCAACCGGTCGAGTGGCAGATCTCGGTCACCGCGAAGTTCAGCGCTTCGGCGGTGGTCGCGGCTTCGTTCGATTTGGCGGCGATCCGCTGCAGGAGCTCGATGCGCTGCTGCGCGAGATAGACGCGGCGCAGCCCGGCCTCGGCGATCGCCTCGGCCTCCAGCCGCGCCAGACGCTCGCGCTCCAGCCGCCGCTCAAGCCGCGCGACGGTTTGAGCAGCCGGATCGGCGAGCGCCGCGCGAAAGGAATCGGGGTTCAGGACACCCATCGCACCGCCAGTTCGCAGGCCCGCGCGCCGTGATGCATGCAGGCCTCCTGCTCCACCCGCACCTGCTCGCCATAATGCGCCGCCGCGCCCAAGATCAGCCCTTCGGCCAGCGCGCAAAGCCGGCGCGGGCTGTTATAGCCCAGCGTCAGGCGATCGGCCTCGCTCGATTGATAGCGGAAATGCGGGCAGACCGCGCCCGGATAGAGCTTGTGCACTTCCGGATGGATGATGGTGTTGAGCGCGAGCAGGAACTCGCGCGTGTTGCCGTGCGGCGCGAACAGCGCGGCATAACGATCAACGAAGCGCGGCATCATGGTCATGCCGAACCAGCGCAGCACATCGGCGGCCGGCTGATCGAGCGCCGCCGAGGCCGCGCCGACCAGCGCCACCGCCTCGGCATCCGGATAGGAGCCGAGCGAGGTGTAGACGCCGCCCGCGCCCGATGCCGCCAGCAGATCCTCCCACACCCCGTCACCAAATTGTTCGATCACCGCTTCTTCAAGCAGATTGAAAATGATGCCCTTCATGCCTTGCCACTTCGCCCCATCGCCGCCCTGAAAACGCAACGCCTGCGCAACGACGCTTTGCGGCAGGGATGCTTAAGAAATCGCCAGCGACCGGCCGGGTTCGGCCCGGATCGAGTAGGTGCTTGGTCGGTGGCGCTGGGCGTATTATATCCGTATGACGGTTGAACCGCCGCCGACGACACGGCATTGAACGAAGCGGGAGGAACGCGCATGGCCACTCAACTCGAAACCCAGCCGCTGGTGCTCACCCCGCCCGATCCGGTGCCGACGGTCGCGCCGGAAAAGGCCGCCGGGCTGGTGCCGGTCGATACCGCGACGCGGACCAAGCTCGAGGAGCGGGTGGACGCGTTCATCGCCGATCTGGTGGCGCAGGACGTCAACTCGCCCGAATTCGGCAAGCGCGTCGATTCGATCAGCGCGATGGGGCAGAAGGAAATCCGCGACGCGGCGAGCCAATCGAACCGCTTCCTCGATCGCCCGGTGCGCGCGATGGACCAGGAATCGGGCGTCGGCGCCGATCTCGCGCAATTGCGGCGCACGATCGAGGATCTCGATCCGGGCAAGAAGATGATGGCGCCGAAGAAGATCTTCGGGATCATTCCGTTCGGCAATTCGATGCGCAATTATTTCGACAGCTATAAATCCTCCCAGCAGCACATTTCGTCGATCCTCAAATCCTTGCAAAGCGGCAAGGACGAGCTGCTGATGGACAATGCCGCGATCGATACCGAGCGCGCCAATCTGTGGACGGCGATGGGCCGGCTCGAACAGATGATCGTGCTGGCCAAGACGATGGACGCGCGGCTGGAGGACAAGGCGAACGAGCTCGACGCGACCGATCCTGCCAAGGCCAAGGCGATTCGCGAGAGCGCGCTGTTCTACGTTCGCCAGCGCGTGCAGGACCTGCTCACCCAGATGGCGGTGACGGTGCAGGGCTATCTCGCGCTCGATCTCGTGAAGAAGAACAATGTCGAGCTGGTGAAGGGGGTGGACCGCGCTTCGACCACCACCGTTTCCGCCTTGCGCACCGCCGTCACCGTCGCGCAGGCGCTCACCAACCAGAAACTGGTGCTGGAGCAGATTACCCAGCTGAACACCACCACCGCGAATATCATCGATTCGACGGGCGCCTTGCTCAAGTCGCAGACGGCGGCGATCCATGAACAGGCGGCGAGCAGCACCATCCCGCTGGAAACGCTGCAACGCGCTTTCCAGAACATCTATGACACGATGGATGCGATCGACAGCTTCAAGCTGAAGTCGCTCGACAGCATGAAGACCACGGTCACCGCGCTGTCGAACGAGGTGGAGAAGTCCAAGGGCTATATCGCCCGCGCCGAAGGGGCCGCGCAGAATAGCGGCACCGACGCGATCAAGCTCGAGGCGCTGAATTGAGCGAAACCGATCGCCAGATCGAACGCGCGCGCGAACTGCTGGAGCGCACCGGCCGCGCGCGCCAGGGCGCCCAGCTGCGTGAGCGCCAGCGCGAGACCGGCCGACGGCTCCAACGCGCGCTGGTCGCCGACGCGCTGATCCTGGCGGCGGCGATCGGCGCGAGCCTGTTCGGGCTGCTCGGGCCGCTCGGCTGGGTCGCGGCGGTGATGCTGATGCTGGTGGTGAGCTTCGCCCTGCTCGCGACGCCGACGCAAGCGCCGCCCTCGCCCGAAAAGCTCGCCGCCGTACCGCTGAAGGCGCTGCCGGCGCAGACCGATCGCTGGCTTTCGACCCAACGCCCCGCGCTCCCCGCGCCGGCGGTGTCGCTGCTGGACGGCATCTCATTGAAGCTCGACACGCTCGCCACCCAACTCGAACGCGTGCCGGAGGAAGCGCCGGCGGCGGCCGAGGTGCGCAAGCTGATCGGCGAGCAGCTGCCCGAGTTCGTGACAGGCTATCAGGCGGTGCCCAAGGACCTGCGCCGCGTCGAGCGCAACGGCAAGACGCCCGACGCGCAGCTGGTGGAAGGCCTGAAGCTGATCGAGGACGAGATCGGCGCGATGACCGAGGAACTGGCGCAAGGCGATCTCGACGCGCTGGCAACGCGCGGGCGGTTCCTGGAGATCAAGTATCGCGGGGATGAGGCTTAGCGCCGTTCGGGAGTGTGCGACCCAACAAGCGTAATCCGTCACCCCGCACTCGTTGCGGGGTCCACCGGGGTGCCAGACTCTGCGGCTGACGAGCTCGAACCATGGTGGATGCCGGAACAAGTCCGGCATGACCTAGGAGGGGATCAGGCGAGCCCCTCGGCTCAGCGGGTGTTTGACCGAAGACGCTGCCCTAAGCTCGCCACAGTCGCCCGCCAGGGATTCCCCGATTGGCGCCGAGCAAAAACGGCGCTAACGCTCCGCGCTCGATTTAGGTTCATGGTTCAAGGACACCGCCGCTGATGATGCGCTCGCTTTTCCTCCAGGCGCCCTCGTTCGATGGCTATGATGGCGGCGCCGGGTCGCGCTATCAGGCCAAGCGCGAGATCCGCTCCTTCTGGTATCCCACCTGGCTCGCCCAGCCGGCGGCGCTGATCCCGGACAGCAAGCTGATCGACGCGCCGCCGCACGATCTGACCTTCGACGACATCAAGCATCATGCGGTCGAACGCGATCTGATCGTGCTCCACACCTCCACCCCCGGCTTCCGTTCCGACGTGAAGGTGGCGGAGATGCTGAAGGCGCTGAACCCCAAGCTCAAGATCGGCTTCATCGGCGCGACCGTCGCCGTGGACGCGCAATGGGCGATGGAGAATGCGCCGAGCGTCGATTTCGTCGCGCGCAACGAGTTCGATTTCACCATCCTCGATGTCGCGAAGGACATGCCGCTCGGCGACATCAAGGGCATCAGCTACCGCAACAGCGACGGCGTGATCATCCACAACGAGGATCGCGACACGCTGATGGACATGGATCAGCTGCCCTTCGTCACGCCCGTCTACAAGCGTGACCTGGAGATGGAGAAATACTTCATCGGCTATCTGAAGCACCCTTATGTCAGCTTCTACACCGGCCGCGGCTGCAAGAGCCGCTGCACCTTCTGCCTGTGGCCGCAGACGGTGGGTGGGCATAATTACCGCGTCCGCTCGGTCGGCCATGTGATCGAGGAAGTGAAATACGTCCTGAAGGCGTTCCCGCAGATGAAGGAGCTGTTCTTCGACGACGACACGCTGACCGACAATATCCCGCGCGTCGAAGCGCTCGCCCGCGAGCTCGGCAAGCTGGGCGTCACCTGGTCGTGCAACGCCAAGGCGAACGTCCCGCGCGAGACGCTGAAGGTGATGCGCGACAATGGCTGCCGGCTGCTGCTGGTGGGCTATGAAAGCGGCAACCAGCAGATCCTGCACAACATCAAGAAGGGCCTGCGGATCGAGGTCGCCAAGAAGTTCAGCAAGGATTGCCGCGAGCTGGGCATCACCATCCACGGCACCTTCATCCTCGGCCTGCCGGGCGAGACGCAGGAGACGATCCAGGAAACGATCGCCTATGCCAAGGAAGTGAACCCGCACACCATCCAGGTGTCGCTGGCGGCGCCCTATCCGGGCACGTTCCTCTACAAGCAGGCGATCGAGAATGGCTGGTTCGACGGCACCGATCATCTGGTGACCGAGGGCGGCACCCAGATCGCGCAGCTGAGCTATCCGCACCTGCCCGCGGAGGAGATCTTCGAATCGGTCGCGGATTTCTACAAGAAATTCTACTTCCGCCCGTCGAAGATCGGCTCGATCGTCGGCGAGATGGTGACGAGCCCGACGATGATGAAGCGCCGCCTGCGCGAAGGCGTGGAGTTCTTCGACTTCCTGCGCAACCGCCACCAGGACAAGGCGGCGTAAGCCCGAGCGCCCTAAATCCTCCCCAAGCTTGCTTGGGGAGGGGGACCGCGCGCAGCGCGGTGGAGGGGGCGCCGCCCTCGAACTGCCGGGAACACCCCTCCGTCAGTCGCTGGCGCGACTGCCACCTCCCCCGCCGGGGGAGGAGCTTGAGGCAGCTCCGCCGCCAGAGCGCCCGGCACAAGAGAACGTCTTGAACCCATGCTCCGCTATCTCGCCCTGATCCTCACCGTCGCCGGCCTCGCGCTCGCTTTGTGGCTGATCGGCGCCAATGGCTGGGACGAGGTGTTCCGCGCGGTGAGCGTCGCGGGCGTGGGCGGGCTCGCCGCGCTGATCGCCTGGCAATTCCTCGTCTTCGGTCTGCTCGGCTTTTGCTGGTGGCTGGTGACTCCGGGCGTGCCCGGCGGCGCGGTCCGCGCGCTGATCTGGGCGCGGACCGTGCGCGACGCCTCGAGCGAAGTGCTGCCCTTCTCGCAGGTCGGTGGGATCGTGATCGGCGCCCGCGCGGCGGTGACGGCGGGCGTGCCGCCCGCGCCGCTTTATGCGGGGATGATCGCCGATCAGACGACCGAACTCGCCGGACAATTGCTGTTCACCCTGTTCGGGGTCGCGGTGCTGCTCACCCGGCTCGAAGGGCATGGCGCCGTGCTGCCGCCGGTGCTGGCGGGCGCGGCGGCGATGGCGGCGCTGATGGCGGCCTTCGCCTTCGCCCAACGGCCGATGCTGCGTATCGCCAAGGGACTCGCCGGGCATGTTCTGCCGGCGTCGCTGACGACGTTCGATCAGGTGCAGGACCAGCTCGTCGCGGTCTATCGCCAACGCGGGCGCGTGGTGAGCGCCTTCCTGCTCCACTTCATCGGCTGGATCGGCTCGGGGATGGCAGGCTGGATCGCGCTCCACGCGATGGGTCGTCCCCTGCCGCTGATCGACGTGCTGACGATCGAGGCGCTGATCTTCGCGCTGCGCACGGTCGCGTTCCTGGTGCCTGGCGGGATCGGGGTGCAGGAGGCGGCGTACACGCTGCTCGGCCCGATCTTCGGGCTTTCGGCGGGGCCGGCGCTCGCGCTGTCGATCGTCAAGCGCGCGCGCGATATCGGCTTCGGCGTGCCGGTGGTGGTGCTGTGGCAGCTGCTCGAAGCGCGCGCGCTGCGGCGGCGGGGCGCCCCGATCGAGGCGCCCCGCTCGAGCCTTTAGCGCAGCGCGACCTGGGGCGCGGCGCCCGCGGCGGCGATGGCGCGGGCGGTGGCGGCGGTGCCGCTGGTCATCGCCTCGCTCCGGCAGCGGCGGATATTGGCGACCTGCGCCAGATCGCGCGTGTCGGCGGCGGTGCCGCAGATCAGCGCGGTCGCGTGGCGGATGCGTTGCGCGGCGACCCGCTGCCCATTGGCGCTGGCGAGGTTGAGATCACCCAGCGACACGGTGGCGCGCACCGTTTCACGGTCCTGCGCGGCGGCCGGAACGGCGACGAGCGCGATCGGGGCGAGAAGCATGAGAGCCTGACGCATGATATTCTCCTGTAGAGGTGGCCGTTCGGGCCTGTTCGCCCTCCATCCGGGGCGATCCCGTCAATGACGCAAACCTAGCCGAGCGGCATCCCTCTTCTTGCGTTCAATTCAGCGCATCATGTCCGATGACAGAATAAAGAACTTTGCGTCCTGATGACCCATTTCTTGCGGTTAAATTAATCGCGCAATCATCCGAGCCTTTACTATCGAAGGATAATCGTTTCGTTCGGCGCATGGCCCGAGGGCACTCGCGCGGGTGAAGCTTGCGTTACGCGGTCGACCGAGCGACCGGGCCAACATTGGCAAGATACAATCCGGCGCCGGCTCAGGCGCGGGGATGGGCGTGCCGGTAGATGTCGAGCAGCTGCGCCGCATCGACCTGGGTGTAGATCTGGGTCGAGCTGAGGCTCGCATGGCCGAGCAGTTCCTGCAGCGCGCGCAGATCGGCGCCGCGGCCGAGCAGATGCGTGGCGAAGCTGTGGCGCAGCGCGTGCGGCGTGGTGCGCTCGCCCAGCCCGAGCGTGCGCCGCGCCCGGCGGACCGCGCGACGGACCACGCCCGGATCGAGCGCCCCGCCCTTCGCCCCCCGGAACAGCGCCGTATCGGGCGTGAGCGGGTAGGGCAGGCGCCGCGCATAATCCTCGATCGCGGCGCGCACCTGGGGCAGCAGCGGCACGATCCGCGTCTTGGCGCGCTTGCCGGTGACGCTGAGCGTCTCCCCCAGCGGCAGCGCCGCGCCGGTAAGCGACAGCGCCTCGCCGATGCGCAGGCCGGCGCCGTAGAGCAGCAGCAGCAGCGCGAGATCGCGCGCGGCGATCCAGGGCTCGGCGGCGTCCTCGGCCACTTCCTCGGCGAGCGCGACGGCTTCATGCGGCGCGATCGGGCGCGGCACGCCTTTCTTGACGCGCGGCCCCTTGAGCGGCGGGCAGGGCGCGCCGGCGAATTTCAGGAACGCGCGGATCGCGGCAAGCTCACGCGCGGCGGAGGCGTTGCCGAGCCCCTCCGCGCGGCGCTGGGCGAGGAAGGCGCGCAGATCGGCGGCGGTGAGGCGGGCGAGGGCGGGCTGATCGACGGACGTGCCCCAATGCGCCTGAAGGAAGTCCAGCAGCCGCTCCGCGCCCGCTTGATAGGCACGCACCGTATGCGGCGAGCGGCGCTTGTCGCGAGCAAGATGCGCGGCGAAGGCGGTGGGGAGATTCACAACTTTGCTATAGGTCAGCATCCCGATATTGGCGAGCGATGGCCCGCCATCGCTCTGCCTGCCGTCCTGCTACAGTAGCGGCCGCTGTTTACGCCCGAAACGTGGCGAGTTAATCGGGCGAGATGAGCACGCTGCATCTCGTTCCGGAAGATTTGCGGAGCGTTTACCATGTCAAAGAGTGGCGGAACGCTGCTGGCGTGCTGGCAACTACCTGTCCGGAGGAGTGGCAGGAGATCGTTCAGATCCTCCGCGACTTCCGGCTGCTCAAATCGGAAGTGACCGCCGCCGGTGGACGGAAATCGCCGATCGCGGACCGGATCGATTATCAATTCTACCAGCTTGGCTGGCGTGAGAAGAAGTTCGACACTCGGATCATCGTTGACGATCAAGAGTTTACGAGTCCCACACATAGCGTCGACTGCTTTAAGGGGCGGGTTGGCGTCGAGGTCGAATGGAATAACAAGGACCCGTTCTACGATCGCGATCTGAACAACTTTAGGCTTCTATTTGATCTGCGCGTCATTGATGTCGGCGTGATCATTACGCGCGCGTCAGAGCTGCAGGCGATCTTCAAGACCTTAGGTAAGGGGGAAAGCTACGGCGCTTCGACCACCCATCACACCAAGCTCTGGCCGAGGTTGGAAGGCGGTGGTGGCGGTGGATGTCCTGTGCTGACTTTCGCGATCACTCCAGCGCTTTATGTCGAAGATTGCTAGCTATTCGGCAGCGATGGCGGCGGAATTATAGCCGTAAGTATCCCAACTCGGCTTATATTCTTCGTCTGCTTGGTCGCCCCATACCGTCCAGCCGCGCCTCGTTCCCCGGCTGAACATCTCCAGCCGTGGGCCCCAGCTGCATTCTTCGATGATCTTATATTGCTCGTCGGGCTTACGACTATGTTCACGCTTGCGCGAGGCGATGAGATTAACCTGGCTACGACCGGGCGGCAGAGTACGGGCGTTTTTTCCGCGTACGCCGAAAAGCAATAGCTCGGTCACGTTGCGAAAGTAAAAGCCGACGCCGCGCCCGTCCGACCCGCCATCCTTGCGGACTTTGTGCCAGACGATATTCGAAATATAGCGATAACCCCAGGCGTCCATCACGCGCAGACCTTCGGGGAGCAGTGCATTGGGCACCCAAAGGTAAAGATGCGCCGGATCCGCGCTGATTTTAGCGACCGGCAGCGCACAAATCTCGTCGAGCGTCATCGTGCTGTAGCGGTTGAGCCGCTTATGCTCCGGCGCCACCTTTCCAGTGCGGTTCTGGAACTGCCAGGGAGGATCAGCAAGAACCGTCCCAAACCGTCGGCCGCGCGCGGTGGCGATCAGATCGAGCGCGGCATCGCCATAGGACGGGTGGGATTGGAACATATCAAGATCTTTATACGGATCGGCGCGAGGGTCAATCCTGTTCCTTACCCGATGCTCTGCCCCGTCTTCGCCCAATCCGCCAAAAAACCTTCGATGCCCTTGTCCGTCAGCGGGTGCTTCACCAGCTGGCGGATCACCGCCGGCGGCGCGGTCATCACGTCGGCGCCGATCCGCGCGCTTTCCAGGATATGCACCGGGTGGCGCACGCTCGCGACCAGGATTTCGGTGTCGAAGGCGTAATTGTCATAGATCAGGCGGATGTCGCGGATCAGCGCCATCCCGTCGAAGCCGACATCGTCGTGCCGGCCGACGAAGGGCGAGATGAAGGTCGCGCCCGCTTTCGCCGCGAGCAGCGCCTGATTGGCCGAGAAGCACAGCGTCACGTTCACCATCGTGCCGTCATCGGTCAGCGCCTTGCAGGTCTTCAGGCCGTCGATGGTGAGCGGCACCTTGATCGTGACGTTATCGGCGATCTTCCGCAGGATTTCGGCTTCGCGCATCATCTCGGCATGGTCGAGCGCGACGACTTCGGCCGAGACCGGGCCATCGGTGATGCCGCAAATCTCCTCGACCACTTCGAGGAATTGCCGGCCGGACTTGGCGATCAGCGAGGGGTTGGTCGTCACGCCATCGACGAGGCCCGACGCGGCGAGATCGCGGATTTCGGCGGTGTCGGCGGTATCGACGAAGAATTTCATGGGCGGCCCCTCGCAATGCGGTGTCGCGCGCCGCCTAACCCAAAGCGCGGCGCGGCGAAAGCTTGCCTTTGCGCGCATGCGAGTCGATCTAGCGCCCATGGCGCGCGCCCGTGTGATCCTGATGAACAATGCGCTGGGGCCGCTCGATTACCGGGTGCCGCAGGGGATGGCGGTCGAGCCCGGCAGTATCGTCACCGCGCCGCTCGGGCCGCGGCAATTGCTCGGCGTGGTGTGGGACGAGGATCGCCTGCCCGCCGAGCCGGTGGGTGACAATCGGCTGCGCAACCTGCTCGCCGTGGCCGAGGCGCCGCCGATCGGGGCGCCCTTGCGACGGCTGATCGAGTGGACGGCGGATTATTATCTCGCCCCGGTCGCGGCGGTGCTGCGGATGGCGATGCCCTCGTCCTCGGCGCTCGAAGGCGGGCGAACCGTGCTCGAATATCGCGCGACCGGGGAGGTGCCTGATCGCCTCACCCCGCAGCGCGCGCAGGCGCTGGAGCGAATCGCCAACCGCCAGGGACTGGTGCGCGAGCTGGCGCTGGCGGCGGGGGTGAGCGACGCGGTGATCCGCGGGCTGGTGAAGGCGGGCGCGATCGAGGGCGTCGAGGTGGCGCTTGACGCGCCGTTCGACGCGCCCGATCCCGATCATGCCGTGCCGACGCTCTCGCCAGCGCAAGCCGAGGCGGCGGACCGGCTCACCGGTGCGGTGCAGGCGGCGGAGTTCGCCCCGATCCTGCTCGATGGCGTCACCGGATCGGGCAAGACCGAGGTGTATTTCGAAGCCATCGCCGCCGCGATCCGCGCCGGCAAGCAGAGCCTTGTCCTGCTCCCCGAAATCGCGCTGACCGAACCGTTCCTGAAGCGCTTCGCCCAGCGTTTCGGCGTGGCGCCGGTCGCCTGGCATTCGGACCTGCGTCAGTCGCAGCGCCGCCGCGCCTGGCGCGCGATCGCGAGCGGCGAGGCGCTGGTGACGGTGGGCGCGCGCTCGGCCCTGTTCCTGCCCTATGCCCGGCTCGGCCTGATCGTGGTCGACGAAGCGCATGAGACGAGCTTCAAGCAGGAAGAGGGCGTGCATTACCACGCGCGCGACGTGGCGGTGATGCGCGGCAAGTTCGAAGGGTGCCCGGTGGTGCTGGCGTCCGCGACGCCGGCGATCGAGACGCGGCATCAGGTCGCGCTCGGCCGCTATGCCGAGGTGACGCTTCCCGGCCGCTACGGCCCGGCGCAGCTACCGAGCATCGACGCGATCGACCTGATCGCCGAGCCCCCCGAGCGCGGCCGCTGGCTCTCGCCCAAGCTCGTCACCGCGATCGACGAGACGCTGGAGCGGCGCGAGCAGGTGCTGCTGTTCCTCAACCGGCGGGGCTATGCGCCGCTGACGCTCTGCCGCACCTGCGGCCACCGCTTCCAATGCCCCAATTGCACCGCGTGGATGGTCGAGCACCGGCTCGTCGCCCGGCTCGCCTGCCACCATTGCGGCCATATCGAGCGCGTGCCGGAGGTGTGCCCCGAATGCGCCAATCCGGACACGCTCGTCGCTTGCGGCCCGGGTGTGGAGCGCATCGCCGATGAAGCGGCGCTGCTCTGGCCCGAAGCCAAGCGGGCGATCGTCACGTCGGACACGATCTGGTCCCCCGCCAAGGCCGCCGAGTTCGTCCACCGCATGGAGGCGCGCGACATCGACATCGTGATCGGCACGCAATTGGTGACCAAGGGCTATCATTTCCCCGAGCTGACCTTGGTCGGCGTGGTCGATGCCGATCTGACGCTGAAGGGCGGTGATCTGCGCGCGGCGGAGCGCACTTTCCAGCAGATCGCCCAGGTCGCCGGGCGCGCGGGGCGGGGGGCGAAGCCGGGGCGGGTTTACCTGCAAAGCTATGATCCGCGCGCGCCCGTGCTCCAGGCGCTGGTCGCGGGCGACCGCGAGGCGTTCTACGCCGCCGAGACCGAGGCGCGCCGCGAGGCGGGAGCGCCGCCTTTCGGGCGTTTCGCGGCGATCGTAGTGTCGAGCGAGGACAAGGTGGCGGCCGAGCTCACCGCGAAGCTGCTGCGCGAAAAGGCGCCGTCGCCCGAGGGCATGGAGGTGTTCGGCCCCGCCCCCGCGCCGCTCGCGATGCTGCGCGGACGGCACCGCTTCCGCCTGCTGGTCCACGCAAGGCGGGCGCTGGACGTGCAGAGCGTGATCCGCGATTGGCTGGGCACGCTCGCCTGGCCTGCCAAGGTGCGGGTGACGGTGGATGTGGACCCGTATAATTTCCTGTGATCGGGGCGTCGCTGGGGGTGGAGTGTTCGACTTGTCTTATGGATGTCCGACCCGCTCCTCCCCCGGCGGGGGAGGTGGCACCCGCGTAAGCGGGTGACGGAGGGGTGTCCCCGGCAGTTCGAGGGTATCACCCCTCCACCATTCGCGTGCCGCGAATGGTCCCCAGTTTTGGGTCGGATCGTCCCCCGGACGATCCTTGACCGTGCGGGGCACGGTCAACCCAAAACTCCTTGCAGGGGAGGAGCCTATGGTATGTCCCGCCGCAACCGGATCACCAACGGCTCCGGCGCGACGGGGCGCTAATGACTATCGCGCGGAACGCCGAAGCTTTGCGCGATGCGCTGGAAGCGCTCGGCGCCTTCCAGGATATGGCCAGTGTTGAGCTGGCCGACGACACCGCGCTGCAGCGCCTGCCACGGCGTCTGCGCGGGCGGGTAGGCATAGCCGCCCGCCGCCGCCAGCGCCTCGCGCCGGCGCGCCAGTTCCTCGTCCGAAAGCAGCACGTCGACGCGCCGCCGGGCGAGATCGACGCGGATGCGGTCGCCGGTCCGGAGCAGGGCGAGCCCGCCGCCCGCCGCGGCTTCGGGGGAGGCGTTCAGGATGGAGGGGCTTCCCGATGTGCCCGATTGCCGCCCGTCCCCGATGCACGGCAGCGCGTGGACGCCTTGCTTGATGAGATAAGCGGGCGGTCGCATGTTCACGACTTCCGCCGCCCCGGGATAGCCGATCGGCCCGGTGCCGCGCATCACCAGGATGCAGGCTTCGTCGATCGCGAGATCGGGATCGTCGATGCGGGCGTGATAATCCTCCGGGCCGTCGAACACGATCGCCCGTCCCTCGAAGGCGTCCGGGTCGGCCGGGTTGGCCAAATAGCGCGCGCGGAACTCCTCGGAGATCACGCTTGTCTTCATGATCGCCTGATCGAACAGATTGCCACCAAGGACGATGAAACCGGCCGCGGCCTTTAGCGGGCGATTGAACGGACGGATCACGTCGGTGTCGTGGATGCGCGCGTCGCCGCAGCTCTCGGCGAGCGTCTTGCCCGCAATGCCTGGTGCGCCGCCGTCGAGCAGACCGGCACGGAGCAGCTCGGCAACCACCGCCGGCACGCCGCCGGCGCGGTAGAAATCCTCGCCCAGATAGTCGCCCGCCGGCTGAAGATTGACCAGCAGCGGCACGTCCAGGCCATGCCGCTCCCAATCCTCAAGGCTCAGCTCGACGCCCATGTGGCGCGCGATCGCCTGGAGATGGATCGGCGCGTTGGTCGAGCCGCCGAGCGCCGAATTGACGATGATCGCATTGAGGAACGCCGCGCGGGTCATGATGTCGGAGGGCTTCAGATCCTCGCGCACGATCTCCACCGCGCGCAAGCCGGTTTCATAAGCGAATTGCTGGCGGTCGCGATACGGCGCGGGGATCGCGGCGCCGCCCGGGAGCTGCATCCCGAGCACTTCGGCCAGGCTGTTCATCGTCGTCGCGGTGCCCATGGTGTTGCACCAGCCGGTCGAGGGCGCCGAACTCGCCACCAGCTTGACGAAGCCCGCCGCGTCGATCTCGCCCGCCGCCAGCATCTCGCGCGCGCGCCAGATGATCGTGCCGGAGCCGGTGCGCTTGCCCTCGAACCAGCCGTTGAGCATCGGCCCCACCGAAAGCGCGATCGCCGGAATGTTCACGGTCGCCGCCGCCATCAGGCAGGCGGGCGTCGTCTTGTCGCAGCCGATCGTCAGCACCACGCCGTCGATCGGATAGCCGTAGAGCACTTCCACCAGGCTCAGATATTGCAGATTGCGATCGAGCGCGGCGGTCGGCCGCTTGCCGGTTTCCTGGATCGGGTGGATCGGGAATTCGATCGGGATGCCGCCGGCGTCGCGGATACCATCGCGCACCCGTTCCGCCAGCACCAGATGGTGGCGGTTGCACGGCGCGAGATCGCTCCCCGTCTGGGCGATGCCGATGATCGGACGATCGCCCTGCAGTTCCGCCTGGCTCAGGCCGAAATTGAGGTAGCGCTCCACATAGAGCGCGGTGAGATCGACATTGGCGGGATTGTCGAACCAGGCGCGCGAACGCAGCTTGGGGGGAACTCGCGACATCGCTTCGCCCTTTTACTGGCCAGGCAGGCGGTGGGCGGGCTAGATCGGCCAAATCGGCGCCCGGCGCAAGCGAGCAGGAGAGGGATGTGGCGATCCGGATCGCGGTGGTGGGGCTGGGCAAGATCGCGCGCGATCAGCATCTGCCGGCAATCGCGGCGAATCCCGCGTTCGAACTGGCGGCGACGGTCGATCGCGGCGGCGCCGGCGTGCCCGGCGTGCCGAACGCGATCAGCTTCAATGCCTTGACGGAACTGCCGGTCGCGATCGACGCGATCGCGCTCTGCACGCCGCCGCAGCCGCGCGTGGCGATGGCGCGCGCGGCGATCGCGCGAGGCTGGGCGGTGATGCTCGAAAAGCCGCCGGCGGTGACGCCCGGCGCGTTCGCCGCGCTCGCCGCCGAGGCGGCGGCGGCGGACGCGGTGCTGTTCGCGACCTGGCACAGCCGGTTCGCGCCGTTCGTGGGCCGGGCACGCGACTGGCTGCGCGACAGGCAGGTGACGGGCGGGCGCATCCGCTGGCGCGAGAGCGCGCGCAAATGGCATCCGGGGCAGGCCTGGCTGTGGCAGCCGGGCGGGCTCGGCGCGTTCGATCCGGGAATCAACGGCCTGTCGATCCTCACCGCGATCCTGCCGCATCCGCTCACCGTCGAATCGGCGCGGTTCGAGGTGCCCGAAGGCGCCGCGACCCCGATCGCGGCAAAGCTGACGCTGGGTTATCAAGGGATCGCGCTGGCGGGTGATTTCGATTTCCGCGAGGAAAGCGGCGAGACCTGGGAGATCGTCCTCAACACCGATCGCGGCACGCTGCATCTGGCCGAAGGCGGCGCCGCGCTGTCGCTGGGCGGCGGGGCGTTCGAGCGCGCCGCGCCGGCCGAATATCCCGGCCTCTACGCCCGCTTCGCCGAACTGATCGGGGGCCACCGCTGCGACGCCGATGACGCGCCGCTGCGCCTGGTCGCCGACGCCTTCCTCATCGCCGAGCCGGTGCCGGTGGCGGCCTTCGCGCCCTGAAGCTGGAGAGATTGTGCAAGCCGAACTGATTTGGGCGTTGGGCGCGCAATTGGGCGAGGGGCCGATTTGGCTGCCGGAAGAGCGCTCCCTGTGGTTCGTCGATATCAAACGCGGCGCGCTCCACCGCTACACCCCGGAGAGCAACGCGCGCGAAAGTTTCGCGATCGGCGGCCAGCCGAGCTTCGTCGTTCCGGCGCAAGGCGGGGGCCTGATCATCGGTAGCGAACTAAGCCTGCTCGCTTTCCACCCCGCCGAGGGAACGCGGCCGATCGCCGCCCTCCCCGCCCATCGCGGGGACCGCACCAATGACGGCTGCGTCGATGCGCGCGGCCGCCTCTGGTTCGGCACGATGGACGATGGCGAGCAGCGCGAAAGCGGCCGCATCTGGTGCTATGACGGCAGCGCGCGCGCGGTGGCGGGCGATTGCGCGATCACCAACGGTCCGGCGGTGAGCGCCGACGGGGCGTGGCTCTATCATGTCGATACGCTGGCGGGGACGATCTGGCGCCACCCGCTGCGCGACGATGGCAGCCTGGGGCCGGAGACATTGTTCGTCCAAATCCCGCCGAGCGACGGCTATCCCGATGGCATCGTCTGCGATGCGGAAGGCGCGCTGTGGGTCGCGCTCTGGGGTGGCGCGGCGGCGCACCGCTACGCGCCGGATGGCCGGCTGGTCGCCCGGGTCGATCTCCCCACCGCGCAACCGACCAAGATCGCGTTCGGCGGCGACGATCTGCGCACCGCCTTCGTCACCAGCGCGCGCGTCGGCCTCGATCCGGCGGCGCACCCTAAGGCGGGCGGCTTGTTCGCCTTCGAAACCGATGTGCCCGGCTTCGCCAGCCACAAGGTGGCGCGATGATCCTGGGCGATTGGGGCACCAGCCGGTTGCGGCTGTTCCGCGCCGACGGCGCCGGCGGCTGGGCGAAGCGCGAGGGGCCGGGGATCGGCGCGCTCGATGCCCCCGCCGCCGAAGTGCTCGATCGGACGCTGGGCGATTGGCGCGGCGCGGCGCCGGTGCGGCTGGCGGGGATGGCCGGCGCGCGCGGCGGGTTGCACGAAGTGGGCTATGTCGATTGCCCGGCGGATGAGCGGGCCTGGCGCGCGGGCGCGGCGCGTTTTCGGCTGGGCGATCTGCACGTCGCCATCGCCGCCGGGCTCGCCATGCCGCCGGGGGCGGTGGCGGACGTGATGCGCGGCGAGGAGACGCAGATTTTCGGCGCGCTCGCGCTCGATCCGGCGCTGGGGCGGGGCGCGCAACTGGTGATCCATCCAGGCACGCACAGCAAATGGGCGTGGATCGAGGACGGCGTGGTGACGCGCTTCCGCACCTTCTTCACCGGTGAGCTTTACGCGCTGTTGCTGAAATCGACGCTCACCCGGCTGGAGGGTGCGGCAGAGGGCGAGGCGGCGGGCTTCGCCGATGGCCTCGGCGCCGCTGGGGAGCCGCTGCTCGGCGCGCTGTTCACCGCCCGCGCCGCGCAATTGCGCGAAGGCAAGAGCGCGGGGTGGGCCAAGGGCTATCTCTCCGGGCTGTTGATCGGGCACGAACTGGCGGCGCTCCCCGAGGCGGCCGCGCCGATCACGCTCATCGGCGCGCCGGGGCTGACCGATGCTTATGCCGACGCGCTGGCGGCGCGGGGGCGAGACTGCCAAAGGCTCGACGGCGACGCCTGTGTGATCGCCGGGCTCGAACGGTTGGAGGATTGAGATGACGCTCGCCGATCTCCTCGCGGGCGGCGCGCCGCCGATCGTCGCGATCTTGCGCGGGCTGACGCCGCCCGAGGCGCTCGGCGTCGGGCGCGCGCTCATCGCGGCCGGCATCCGCCTGATCGAAGTGCCGTTCAACTCGCCCCAGCCGACCGAGAGCATCGCCCGGCTGCAGGCCGAGTTCGGGCGCGAAGCGCTGATCGGCGGCGGCACCGTGCTGACGGCCCAAGCCGCCGAGGCGCTCGACGCGACGGGGGCGCGGCTGATGGTGACGCCCAACGCCGACGCCGCCGTCATCGCGCGCGGCGCGGCGCTGGGGCTGGAGATGCTCCCCGGCTTCCTCACCCCGAGCGAGGCGTTCGTCGCGCTCGGCGCCGGCGCGCGCGCGTTGAAGCTGTTTCCGGCGGCGACGCTGGGGGTGGCGCATCTGAAAGCGGTGCGCGAGGTGCTGCCGGCAGGGACGCCCGTCTGGGCGGTGGGCGGCACCAACGCGGAGACCATCGGCGACTGGCTCGCGGCGGGCGCGGCCGGGATCGGGGTCGGCGGGGCGCTTTACCGCCCCGGGGACGCGGCGGAACTGGTCGGGCAGCGGGCGCGCGGGCTGGTCGAGGCGTGGCGGGCGGTGGGCTAGAGCTATTCTTGATCGTATTGGCTCACTCCTCCCCCGGCGGGGGAGGTGGCAGCGCGGAGCGCTGACGGAGGGGTGTCCCCGGCCGATAGAGGGCGATACCCCTCCACCATTCGCGTGCCGCGAATGGTCCCCCTCCCCCTTTGGGGGAGGATCTTTATTAGGGCCGCTGCCTCAACTTGATCACAAACGGCTCTAAGCCTTGCCAACGAAAATGGGGGCCGATCTCGCGATCGACCCCCTGTCGCCGGACTTCGGCGGCTTCCTGGGCGCTCACCCTCGGGTTCGCGCCCGCTCCGCCCCCTGGTTTCGGCGGCATGGCGAACCAGCGCGGCCTTGCGGCCGATGGTCGCCGTGACCGCTCTCGTCCGTCGGTCGAGGCCCGAAAGCCCCGGCTGGCAGCCGCGAACGATCTCAAAGCGCGTCGACGTCATTCTCGTCAAAAAATCACGTCGACCTGCTTTGCTGAACACCGTTTCGCCGCTCGTCGCCAAGCTCGCGCCCGGCCCCGCCGACTTCCCGGCATTCCCTCGCAAATCCTCGGCCGACCCAAGCTTTCGCCCCGTCCGCCTGCGGACTTTCAAGGATAAGCTGCTGATCTCGCTTCGGTTTCCCTCGGCCTGACCGCTCTGCCTATGACCAGAGCTTGTCACGCGAACCGAGTCGGCCCAAGCGCGAAATTGCCGCGCGGGGCTGTGGATAACGTGGATATCGTGGAGCGAATCGGGATTTCCGATCGCTACCGGCCTTTAGCAGGGCTTTCGCGGGATGCCAGCGGCATTTTGCGCGTCTTCATTTGGTCATTTGCCCGGTTTAAGCGCGCTGGCCATGAAGAAACTCGTCGTCGCGCTGCTCGCGCTGATCCTCGCCACGCCCGCGCTCGCTTATGGTCAGTTCGGCCACAACACCATCGCCGAGATCGCGTTCGCCAATGTGAAGCCGCAGACGCGCGCGCGCCTGCTCGCGCTGCTCGCCAAGGGTGATGCGCTCGCCACGCCCGAGTGCCGCGTGCGCACGATCGAGGATGCGAGCACCTGGCCGGACTGCGTGCGGGCGCGCTACAGCCTGCGCTTCGGCTATTCGGCACCCTGGCATTACCAGACGCTCGATATTTGCGGGCAGTTCGATCTCAAGCCGCCCTGCCGTGACGGCAATTGCGTGTCGGCACAGATCGAGCGCGACGTGAAGCTGCTCCAGGCCAAGGACACGCCGCTGCCCGAACGCGTGCAGGCGCTCGCTTTCCTGATCCATTTCGTCGGCGATCTGCACATGCCGCTGCACTCGGGTTCGCATAACGATCAGGGCGGCAACGCGGTGCGCGCGAGCTATGGCGATTACGCCCCCGATCGGCTGAATCTGCACGGCATCTGGGATGGGGTGCTCGCCGAACGCGCGATCACCGACGGGTCCGCTCTGGTGCGCCGCTACATCGCGGCCGAGGCCGCGCCGCTGCAGGCGGGCAGCGTCGAGGATTGGAGCCGCGAAAGCTATGCCGCCGCGCGCGACGTGGCCTATCCCGATGCGCTCGGCACGCAGGTCTGCACCGCGCCGCCGCCCGCCGGCCGGGTGCGGCTGAGCGAGCAGGCGATCGAACATGCGGTGCCCGTGCAGCGCCTGCAGGTCCAGCGCGCCGGGCTGCGCCTCGCGCGGCTGCTGGACGAGGCGCTGGGGTAGGGACCCCGGGAGGCCCCAGCTTTCGCTGGGGCGACGTTTTCAACCCAAAAAGCTACAGGCGTCGCCCCAGCGAAAGCTGGGGCCTTCCGGATATGAAGCACCCCGATTGCCAGTCCCCCGGCCTTTGCGCCAATAAGGCGCTTTGACGGGAGATCGCCGATGTCCACCCATGCCGCGCGGCTCGCCGCGTTGCGCGCCGAACTCGCCCAGCGCGCGCTGACCGGCTTCGTCGTGCCGCTTACCGACGAACATATGAGCGAATATGTCGGCGGCTATGCCCAGCGCCTGGCCTGGCTCACCGGCTTCCAGGGCTCGGCGGGGACGGCGGTGGTGCTGCCCGAGGCGGCGGCGATCTTCGTCGATGGGCGCTATACGCTGCAGGTGCGCGAGCAAGTGAGCGCGGACCACTGGGCCTATGTCGGCGTGCCGCAGACGAGCATCGCCGATTGGCTCCGCGCCAACGCCCCCCAAAGCGCGCGGATCGGCTATGATCCCTGGCTGCACACGCGGGGCTGGGTGGCCGAGGCCAGCGCGGCGCTCGCCGCCAAGGGCGCGGAACTGGTGCCGGTCGCCGGCAATCCGATCGACGCCGTGTGGGACGATCAACCGCAGCCCTCGCCCGCGCCGCTCGAGCCCTATGATCAAGCCCTTGCCGGCCGGGGCGCGGCCGAAAAGCGCGCCGCGATCGCCGATTGGCTCAGCGCGCGCGGGGCGGACGCGGTGGTGCTGACCGCGCTCGATTCGATCGCCTGGGCGTTCAACCTGCGCGGCGGCGATGTCGCGCACACCCCGGTCGCGCTTGCCTATGCCCTTGTCCGCGCGGACGGCACCGCCGATCTGTTCGTCGCGCCCGAGAAGCTCACCCCGGCGGTGCGCGAGCATCTCGGCAATGCGGTGCGCCTGCACCCGCGCGAAGCCTTCGCGCCCGCCTTGGCGACGCTCGCCGGGCAGAGGGTGGCGGTCGATCCTGAGCGCGCCGTCGCCGCGATCTTCGCCGCGCTGGAGGCGGGCGGGGCGGTGATCCTCGCCGAGCGCGATCCCGTGGTGCTCGCCAAGGCGTGCAAGAACCCGGCCGAGATCGCCGGCCACCGCGCCGCCTCCCGCCGGGACGGCGCCGCCGTCGCGCGCTTCCTGCGCTGGGTGGAGGCGACCGCGCCGGCAAGCGGCCTGACCGAGCTCGATTGCGCCGCCAAGCTGCTCGACTTCCGCCAGGCAGGCGGGCTGCTGCGCGACACCTCGTTCGAGACGATCTCCGCCACCGGCCCGCACGGCGCGATCCCGCATTACCGCGTCGATGAAACGTCCAACGCCCGGCTGGAACCCGGCCAGCTCTATCTGGTCGATTCGGGCGGCCAATATGCCGACGGCACCACCGACATCACCCGCGTGATCCCGGTGACCGAGCCCAGCCCCGAGCATCGCGATCGCTTCACCCGCGTGCTGAAGGGCCATATCGCGCTCGCCACCGCCATCTTCCCCGCCGGCACGGTCGGCGCGCAGCTCGATGGCTTCGCCCGCCGCCCGCTCTGGGAGGTGGGGCTCGATTACGCGCATGGCACCGGGCACGGCGTGGGCGCCTATCTTTCGGTGCATGAGGGGCCGCAGCGGATCGCGCTGCCCAATTATCCCGGCGGCGGCCCCACCGAGCCGCTGCGTCCGGGCATGATCCTGTCCAACGAGCCCGGCTATTATAAGGCGGGCGATTTCGGCATCCGGATCGAGAATCTGATCCTGGTCGAGGAGCGCGCGACGCCCGGCGGGCCGATGCTGGGGTTCGAGACGCTCACTTTCTGCCCGATCGAGCGCCGGCTGATCATGCCCGCGCTGCTGACGCCGGAGGAGCGCGCCTGGGTCGACGCCTATCACGCCAAGGTGTTCACGGTGCTGGCGCCCGAGCTGGACGATGATGAGCGAAGCTGGCTCGCCGCCAAGTGCGCGCCGCTTGACGCGGGCTGATGTTCGTTGAATGTTCTTATCCGGCCGGCGACCGAGTCGGCCTTGCGACGGGAGAGTGGCGATGATCGGCTATGTGACGCTCGGCACCAATGATCTGGCCAAGGCGGCGACCTTCTATGACGCGCTGGCGGCCGAGCTCGGCACCGGGCGGATGATGGAAGCGCCCGCCTTCATCGCCTGGGGCACGCCGGGCGGCGCGGCGGGGATCGGCCTCACCAAGCCGTTCGACGGCAACGCGGCGAGTGTCGGCAACGGCACGATGGTCGCGCTCGAAGCGAAGGATCAGGCGCAGGTCGACCGGCTCCACGCGATCGCGCTGGCCAATGGCGGCAGCTGCGAGGGCGCGCCGGGGCCGCGCGGCCCGACCTTCTACGCCGCCTATTTCCGCGATCCCGACGGCAACAAGCTCAACGCCTTCGTGATGCAGCAGGGCTGAAGCGACGCATCGCGTGATCTCGTGGGGCGGCCCTGGCGTCTCGGCGCCACGCGCCGCCCTGTAGGAAGGCTATTCGTCCGAATTGTCCGGTGGGGCGGGCGGATCGCTGGAGGGCGCAGCGCCGTTGCCAGGCGGGGCTTCCCGAGCTTGCGCCTTGCGCTTCTTCAGGTTCTCGCGCAGCGCCTGGGCGCGTCGCCTGGCGCGATCATCCGGGTTCATGGCCCGGCTAAAGCGCCTGCTTGGCGCCTTGACAAGGGGGGCGTGGGCGGACATAGGCGCGCTCTCCGCGGGCCCGCCCGCACGCTGCCGTAGCTCAGTGGTAGAGCGCATCCTTGGTAAGGCTGAGGTCGTGAGTTCAATCCTCACCGGCAGCACCATTTTTATCCTAAAAAACAGCAATTTGACTTTCCCTGCGGGGGAAGCAGCGGTCGCCGGGTAACGAAACGGGTGATTTCAGCCGCGGGTGATCGGGCGGGTTATTCTTTGCCACACGGGAAACGGCCCGTGGATTGCCCCACGGGCCGCCCTTGGTCTTCCTGGCCGCGAAAACGGGCTTGAGGGGCTCGAAAGCTTCCTGCGGACCAAGATCGGGTGGATCAGCACCACCAGGAGGCGCGGGGCCCGTTCCGGCTAGGTTGATGACCAAGCACGCGGCGCACGGCGGCGCTTGCCACCGCTCAGGGCTTTCCCGTCCCCGCCTGCCCATGAAGCGAGGGTGCGGGCTCTCTACAGCCGAACGACGATTTTCCCGCGGACATGTTCATCGCGCAGCGCGCGATACGCCTCCACGGCCTGATCGAAGGAAAAGACCCGGGAGACGTTCGCGGAGAGCGCTCCGCCGGTATAGGCCCGGACCAACTGGTCCAGATCGCCGGGCTGGGCTTTGAGGCGCACATAGGCAAAGTTTATGCGGTCTCCGAAGGCGGCGGGCTCGGGTCCGAACAATGTGGACAGCAGCGTGCCGCCATCTTTGACCGCGTTCGCGCTGGCGAACAGGGCATCGAACATCGTGACCAGATCGGTGACGATGTCGGCACCCCCCGGATAGCGGGCGCGCAACGCCATAGGGATGTCGTGCCGCGCATAGTCGATCACATCGGCCGCGCCGTTCGCCCGGAGCAGTGCGTCGTCTTCGGGTCCCTGCCCGGTGCCGATGACCAAGGCCCCCGCCTGGCTGGCGAGTTGAACGAGCATCAGCCCGACGCCGCCGGTCGCACCGATCACCGCGATGGTGCGGCCGGCGACATCGCCGAGCATCCGCAAGATGTGGCGCGCGGTGAGCCCCGCCATCGGCAGCGCCGCCAGATCGACCGCCGACGCGGTGGCGGGCGCGAGCGCGACGTGGGCGCTGGCCGGCACCAGCACATGGCTCGCAAGCCCGCCGTTCCAGGCGCTGATCACCACGCGGTCGCCGGCACGGACGGCGGCGCCTTCGCCCGCGGTCGAAACGACGCCCGCGAAGTCGCTGCCGGGGACATAGGGCATCTCGGCGGGCATCACGTCCTTCATCTGTCCGCCGATGATTTTAAGGTCGAGCGGGTTGAGCGCCACGGCCTCCACCTCGACCAGCAGCTCTCCGGGACCCGGTATCGCCAGGGGGCGCTCGCTCAGGGCCAGGCTCTCTGCCGCGCCGTATTCGGGGATCGCCCAGGCGCGCACGACTTCGGACTTCGGGGGCGCTAGGCGATCGTTCATTGCGGGTCTCCGGCACCGGACAGAGCGGTGCGGTGGCATAACGCCCAAATGCGCGGCGCGATTTGCGCGGCCGTGCTGGGATTAGCGCGGGATTGTGGGAAAATGTGTCGCTCGACGCCGGTCGTTACCGAGGCGCTCGACCAGGGGGAGCGCATCACCGCAACCGCTCGCGTCGCCACTGGTGCGGGGTCCAGCCGGTCGTGCGCTTGAACGCCGTGCCGAAAGCGGCCTGGCTTTGATAACCGACGCTGAGCGCGATTTCGGTCAGGCCCATCAAGGGGTGAAGGAGCATCATCTCGCGCGCTCTTTCCATCCGCTGCTCGATGAGCCACGCATGCGGCGATTGGCCGACCGAATCCTTGAACGCCCGGCAGAAATGAGAGGGCGAGAGGCCGACCAGATTGGAGAGTTCGACGAGCGAAACATCCTCATCGAGATGCGCGCCGAGATAGTCGACCACCCGCCGCAATTGCCATCCGGCCAAGCCCCCGCTGGATCGGCCGCCCAGGGCGAGGTCCGCATTGGCGCGCAGCATGGCGAGGCCGATCAGCCGGGCAAGCGATTCCGTGAAGATCCTGCCCTCAGGCTCGAGCCGCGAAAGCTCGGCTTGCAGCAGCGCGAACGCCGCCCGCAGCGCGACCGTGAAGAACCCCGCGGCCGGCTTGAGCGAACCGCCGATGCCCTCGTCCTCGCGCAGTTCGGCAAGCAGTTGATGCGAGAAAGTCGTATGGATCATCGCCCCGCCGCTGCCGGAATTGTCCCACCAGCTTGTCGTGCCGCTGGGAACGATGACGAAACTATCGGCGGGGATGACGATGCGTCGTCGATCGCCCAACAGGTCGGTCGCCATCTTCGCCCGCTTCGAGAGAAGCAGGATGAGCGTCGTGTGATCGGAGCCGGCTACCTCGAGCTCGGTGCCTTCTTCGTTCAGATATTGAGCTTCGAACCCTTCGCATCGCGATACCCGGGACGCCTCCACGAAACTGCCGCCTCTCACGCGGACGTCATGGAAACTGCCGATCAAGTCGGACTTCGCGGGCGCCCCATAATGCCAAGGTCTGTGCTCGTCGGCATATCCCGTCATGGTGGTCCCGCTCCCCGGGTCTGTCATCGACCCCGTGCCGACCCGGCCTGACACGCGCCACGGCGGCGGAGCCAAAATCACGCGGTCGACAGCCGGAGGAATCTAAATCATAGCGTCGAACCAGTTCAAATCGAAAAAATCAGGCTGATTGTGACGAAAAACGCAACGATGATGCGGCTCGAAGATTTGAGTGTGTTCATTCAAATCGCGCACCATGCGAGCTTCACCGAAGCGGCGCGGGTGCTCGAGCTTCCCAAGACGACCGTCTCGCGACAGTTGAACCGGCTGGAGAGTCAGCTCGGCTGCGTTCTGGTCAGGCGGACATCGCGCAACGTTGTCCTCACCGACCGCGGCCGAGCGCTGCTGCCCTTCGCCCGTCGCCTGCTTGATGACGCGGTCGAGGCGCAGAATGTGCTCGGCGAGGATGGCTTTGGCGCGCATGGTCTGCTGCGTGTCTCGTGCGCCACCACTTTTGGTACGCTGTTTCTGGCACCGATCCTGCCGGCCTTTCGCCTGCGGCATCCGCGTATCCGCGTGCAGCTTTCGTTGAATCCGCAAAAGGTGCTGGTCGGTGCGGGCGAGGGCAAAGTCGATCTGGCCTTCCGGCTCGGCGCGCTGGTCGATAGCGGGCTCACCGTTCGCCGGCTGGGCGAAATCGAGTTCTGGCTGGTCGCTTCGCCGGCCTATCTCGAGAAGATGGCGGCGATCGAGGCACCGGATGACCTGATCGAACACGACCTGATCACCTTGTTTCCGCGCCAGGGCGGTGATCGATTGACGCTCTATCGGCCCGGCATGACGCGAACGGTGGCCTGGCCGCCGAGCCTGATCATCGATGATCCCGAAGCGATCAAGCAGGCCGTTCTCGCCGGCGGCGGTGTCGCGAGCTTGCCCGCATTCCTCGTGCGACGGGAGGTCTCGGCAGGGCAGCTTGTCCGCGTGCTTCCCGATTGGACGGGTGAAGCCACGGCGGTGAGCGCGGTGTACGATTCCTCTCGGCCACCCCCGCTGCGGCTCACCGCGCTGCTCGACTTCATCGTGCAGGTCTATGGGGAGAGCCCGCCGTGGCAGATGCCGTCGCCGCGGTGAGGTCGCCCGGCAGCCCGTGCCCCCTATGCAACCCGCGCGAACAGGACACCATCGACGAGCACCGGGATGACGAGCGCCGCAAGCCCTAAGCCGCTCGGTGTTTCCCAGCCGACTCCGCGCCGCGTCCGCGCCGCTCGACACGTGCCACAGGGATCGTAAGATTCCCGATCAGCGGCAACAATCCCCGCTCGAGCGGGGGCGGCCGCTGCGGTTGCCACGATAGCGACAAGGCCGCGACACCGATCACAATCGCGATGAAGCGCGCGGCTCGGCGATTGGCCAGGATTTCGTCGGGCGTCGTCCCTAACGGCGCGCTTTTTTGGGAGACCAATCGTGGTGACCGCGACGCGAGGCCCTACGACGGTGCGGCTCGCGCATCGCACACGCTAATGGCGCGATCGGTCATCCGCCCCCGCGAGCCACGGCCGTGAACGACCGGATCATTCGCCTCGGCTGCATCGGGCCGGGCTTTTACCGAGTCGTCGGCGCCTGTGGCTGTCTCGACAAACGATCGCCTCGATGGAACGCGAAGTCAGCATCGGCGGCGCCTCGTCCGAGAACGCCGCCCATCGTTTCGCCACGACTCTCGACTGGACCTGCAAGGAGCAATCGCCATGGACCCGAAAACCTTCTTCCATCTTGTCGGCTACACCTTCGGCTTCGCGGCGTTCGCGATGCTTTATTGGTATGCGCGGCCGGCGCTGCTGCGGGCCGGGCCGGATGCGCATCTGAAGGCACTCATCCCGATCCACTTCTTCCGCTATTTCGGCCTGACGGCGATGTTGCCCGGCGTCTTCGACCTGTCGCCCGCCGGCTTTTCTGACGGTTACCTCTTCCAGATCATGGCCGGCGACGTGCTCGTCGCCGCGCTCGCGCTGATCGCTTTCGCCTTGTTCCAGACGGGATCGCCGGCCCGCATCGGGTTTCTCTGGCTGTTCAATGTGATCGGCACGCTCGATTATCTGAACGCGGCGGCGCGGGTTACGCCCAGCATCCACGACGCCAACATCCTGGGGCCGCTCGGCTGGCTGATCCTGACCGTGCTGTTGCCGGCGTGGCTTGTCAGCCATATCGCGATCTTCGTCGTTTTGGTCTGGAAGCGCAGTGCCGTGGTGGCCCCGCGTCCGGCGCTCCAGTAAGGCCGCGCGGGCGTCGCATGTTGACCGTGGCCGGCCTCGCTCCACCCGGCGAGCCGGCGGCTCCGCTACCCATTTCAGCCGCGCCTTCAAGCAGCGCGTGAGGCCCTCGCCGTTCGACTGGTTGCGGGAGCGACGGATCGAGCGCGCGACGCTGCTGCTCGAGGAGAGCCGGCTGTCGATTGTGGAGGTCGCGCTCGCGGTGGGGTTCGCCGCCCGGCCGCAATTCACCACCGCCTTCGGCACGGCGACGGGCATGATGCCAGGCCGCGGGCGGCATGACCGGGTGGGCTGAAGCGGCGAAAACCGGGAGGCGGCGATAGGGCGGGCGCGCGGGACGATCTGGGGGAGGATCGTGCGGCGCGCCCGCCGCGCTCCGGGGATGGCAACCACCGGACGGGCCACCGGTGGAGGAGGGCGGGGGAGAGCCACCGGCAGTACGGACAATCTCCGTCATTCCGCCTGCGCCGAATAGAGCAAAGGGTGCGGCGCTGTTTCAAAGCACGCAAGAAGCGCGGGCCGGATCTGCCCGGCAAAGCAGTCTCGGCGACTCGGCCTGGGACCGAGAAGAGGGCATGCCATGTCGCTTTGGCCGGTGGCCGGTTTCGCCGGCTTGTCCCAAGTTTCGTGATCTTGCGCTAATCGTCAATCCAGGCGTATGACGCGGCAATTCCAGAGAAAACGGCGTCCTGAGGACAATCAAACCGGTCCGGCGGCTGTTAAAAAGCGCACATGATCATTGACCAACTCCGTGGCTGGGGCATGATAGCGGTTGCCCGCGTAGCCGTCGGCTGGGCCGGTCCGAGCGCGACCATCGCGTTCCGCCGGAACAGGCGCCGGTTGGGAAGGGGAGACCTTTATGAGCGCTGAGTCGATGGAAGCGCTTGTCGAAGCGCGTCGGGGTAAGAACGAGGCGATCGTCGCGGGCGCGCCCGGTCGCCCCCAATTGATCCGCTGGACCTTCTCCGCGCCCGCCCTGCCGGGGCCGCCGCTCCATGACGGCGCGCTCACCATGGCGCTTAGCGACTTCACCGCCTTTCGCGAAACCCCGCATGGGCGGGAACGGCACGACATCGCCTCCGGGATGCTCGGCTATGCGCCGCCGGGCTTTGGCGGCGACTGGACCTTTCTCCATCCGGTGGATTGCGCCCAGCTTTCGCTGCCGCAGGATTGGTTGCGCCGCGCGGCCGCTCAGCACGGGCTGGATGCCGATACGGTGCGCCTGCGCCCGGGGCTCCTGCCCGACGATCCCTTCCTCACCCAGGGGATGCAGCTGCTGCTGACGACGATGAAATGGCCGCGCGGGGTGGCGATGTTCACCAGCTCGATGGGCCTGGCGCTCGCGCTGCGGCTGCTGGTGATGCACGCGGAGCAGGCGCGGCCGGCTTCCGCGGTGGTGCGTGGCGGGCTGCCGCCGCATCTGCTGCGCCGCGCGCAGGAATTCATGAACGCCCATCTCGCGACCGATCTGACGCTGGAGGATGTCGCGCGCCAGGTAGGCGTCTCGCCGCGCCATTTCGCGCGGGCCTTCCGCCAATCGGTGGGGCTGCCGCCGCATCAATGGTTGCTGCGCCGACGGATCGATCGCGCGCGGCAGCTGCTCGCGAGCGGCGACTCGCCGCTCGCCGAAGTGGCGGTGCGCTGCGGCTTCGCCGATCAGAGCCACTTCACCTCCACTTTCCGTCGCGCGACCGGCATCACCCCCGGCCGCTACCGGGGCGAATCGCGGATGGCGCTCTGACGCGGCGTTGGCAGCGCCGCCACCACACCCCATCTGCTCGCCCGGAACCGCGCGATAGGAGTCATCATGGATAAGCTCAATCTGACCGAAGCCGAATGGCGCGAGCGGCTGACGCCGGTGCAATATCACGTCCTGCGCGAGGCGGGTACCGAACGCGCCTTCAGCGGCGAGTTCAACGGCTTCAAGGGCGACGGCATCTACACCTGCGCCGCCTGCGGGCTGGAATTGTTCGACAGCGCGGACAAATATGATTCGGGTTCGGGCTGGCCGAGCTTCACTCAGCCGATCGCGCCCGATCACGTGACCGACCATAGCGACGAGAGCTATGGAATGCGCCGGATCGAGAATCGCTGCGCGCGGTGCGACAGCCATCTCGGCCATGTCTTCCCCGATGGCCCCCCGCCGACCGGGCTGCGCTATTGCATGAACTCGGTGTCGCTGGCGTTCCAGCCGCGCTGAACGCTCGCTTTTTGCGATTGTTAAATCCTTCCCGTTCACGGGGAGGGGGACCATTTGCGTGAGCAAATGGTGGAGGGGGCGGGCCAATGGCGCACCCCCTCCGTCGCGCCTGCGGCGCGCCACCTCCCCGTGAACGGGGAGGATTTGGCTTTGCTATTCCGCCCATCCCCGCGCTTGTTCGCCGCCGCGCAAGGGCTTATGCCGCTGCCCGACAATGGCTCGCACTTCTTCCAAACCGCGTTGGCGTCGTCGGCTGGTGCTGGCGCTGCAAATCCTGATCGGGCTCGGCGTCGCCGCCGCGATCGCGCTGGCGGTGACCGTTTATGTCGCGGTCGGCCAGCTGCCGAGCTATGACGAGCTGAAATCCTCGCCCAACGGCCAGATGATCCGCGTTCACGCGGCGGACGGCACGGTGATCGTCTCGCTTGGCCCCAGCTATGGCGAGTGGCTGCCCTATGCCAAGATCCCGGCGGTGATGCGCGATGCGATCATCTCGGTCGAGGATCGCCGTTTCCGCCAGCATCCGGGCGTCGATCCGGTGGCGCTGGCGCGGATCACCAAGTTCGCGATCGACAATCGCGGCACCGGGCGGCGCTTGCAGGGCGCCTCCACCATTACCCAGCAGGTGGCGCGCACCATCTTCCTGTCCAACCGCTATTCGGTCACGCGCAAGCTGCGCGAGGGGATCATCGCGCTCGCGCTGGAGCGCAAGTTCAGCAAGGACCAGATCCTCGAGCTGTACCTGAACAAGGTCTATTTCGGCGGCGGCGCTTATGGGATCGACGCGGCCTCGCGCAAATTCTTCGGGCACGGCGCCGATCAATTGTCGCTCAGCGAAGCCGCGATCATCGCCGGGCTGGTCAAGGCGCCGTCCAATTACTCGCCGACCGCCGATATCGACGCCGCGCGCGATCGCGGCAAAGTGGTTCTCGCGCTGATGCAGGAGACGGGCGCGATCAGCCCAGCGGAAGCGGCGGAGGCGAAGATCGACGCGATCGATTTCGTGCCCGAGCCCAAGCAGAACAGCGTGCGCTATTTCGCCGATTGGGCGCTGCCCCAGCTCGACGTGCTGATCGACGAGCATCAGCGCCCGCTGGAGGTGTGGACGACGCTCGATCTGAACGCGCAGCGCGCCGCCGACGCGGCGATCCGCGGCAATGCGCCCGAGGGCGTGCAGGGCGCCCTGGTCTCGCTCGATCGCGACGGCGCGGTGCGCGCTTTGGTGGGCGGCAAGGACTATGTCTCGTCGATCTACAACCGCGCGACCCAGGCGACCCGCCAGCCGGGATCGGCGTTCAAGCTGTTCGTCTATCTCGCCGCGCTGGAGGCGGGGCATAAGCCCGACGATCAGGTGGTCGACGAGCCGGTGACGATCGACGGCTGGAGCCCGCGCAACGATTCGCGCCGCAATATCGGGCCGACCACGCTGCGCACCGCCTTCGCTTATTCGATCAACACGGTCGCGGCGAAGATCGGCCAGGAAGTGCGGTTCGAGACGATCGCCGACATGGCCAAGCGGTTCGGCATCACCACCCCGATCAACACCCACCCGGCGATGGTGCTCGGCACCAGCGAGGTGCGGCTGATCGAGATGACCCGCGCCTTCGCCTCGATCGCCAACAAGGGAGTCGCGGTGACGCCTTATGGCATCACCAAGGTGACGACGAACGGCGTGACGATCTACGCGCATGAGGTCGATCGCAGCCATGTGCTGGTCGCCCCTTTCGTCGCCGAGGCGATGACCGATCTGCTGCAAACCGCGGTCAACACCGGCACCGGCAAGGCAGCGCAGATCGGGCGGCCGGTCGCGGGCAAGACGGGGACGACCACCTCGACGAAGGACGGCTGGTTCCTGGGCTTTTCCAGCGGCCTCACCACCGGCGTTTGGATGGGGCGCGACGATGCCCGGCCGGTCGCGGGCCTGCACGGCGGCACGGCGCCGGCGCGCGCCTTCGCCGCGTTCATGAAGGTCGCGGTCGCCAAGCGCCCGGTGGAGCAGTTCCAAACCGGCGTGACCTTGCCCGATGAGGCAGCGGGGCTGGGCGAGGAGGATTATTTCGGCGGGCCGGACAATGGGCTGTTCGTCGGCCCCGATGGTCTGCCGCTGCCGCCCGGTACTGCCCCCGCCCCGGCGCCCGAGGGCGACGGCGCGCCGCTGCCCGCCGCCCCCGTTCCCGATACGCGCGCCGCCCCGCCCGGTTCGCCGCCGCGCGAGGGCGACGGGCAGCAGCTCGATCAGGCCTGGATCGATCGCGTGCTGGGCGGGCGCGATCGGGGCGGGGCGCGGCCGAACCCCGCGCCGCCGCGCGATCGTCAGCCGGTGGAGTCGCGCCCGAACCAGTGAAGCCCGGTGCCCTCGCGGCGGAGCCAGGCGCGCGCGGTCTCGGCATCGCGGCCGACCAGTTCCTTGACCAGCGCGTGGAATTCGGGGCCGTGATGCATATGCACCCGGTGCGCGACTTCATGCGCCACTGTCGCCCGCCGCACCCGCGCCGGGGCTAGGATCAGCCGCCAGCCATAGCGGATCGCGCCCGATGAGGCGCAGCTGCCCCAGCGGCTTTTGGGATCAGCGACCGAGACGCGGGTGACGGAGACTCCCAGGCGCGCGGCGAATTCGTGCGTCTCCGCGGTGAGCGTTTCGAGTGCGATGCGTTTCAGCCAAGTGGCGACGCGACCGGAAACGCCCTCCAGCGGGCCGCCGACGACCAGCCGATCCCCCTGGCGCTCAATCCGGCGGGGATGGCTTATCGCCCAATCGATCGTCAGCTGCTCGTCGCCCAACGGAAAGGTGGCGCCCGGCGCGAAGGGCCGAGGCTGGGGCAACCGCGCGCGCTGCGCGGCGATCCAGGGAGCTTGCGCCTCCGCCCATTCGAGCGCCGGGGCGAGTGCGGCGCGCTTCGGCAACGTCAGCCGCACCGCCCCGCTTACCGGATCCACCGCCAGCCGCATCCGCCGCGCACCGGCGCGGCGGATGATCTCGATGGTCGGAAGCACGGTCACGGGAGCGATTAGGCGGTCGGTTTCAATAAGCGCAACCACAAATCCTCCCCATCTATGGGGAGGTGGCGCGCGAAGCGCGACGGAGGGGGCCGGCTACCAATCGCGCCGCCCGCTCTTGGCCCGCCCCCTCCACCATTTGCGTTGCAAATGGTCCCCCTCCCCGTGAACGGGGAGGATTTTGCGTTCTCACAATTCCCGATCGATCAGGTGATGTTCCAGATCGCCCGCATCGACTTCCGAGATTGTCCAGCCACGCACCGATTGGCCGGCGCGGTGGATCGCCTCGGGATCGCCGCACACCAGATGGTGCCATTCGGGCAGCGGCTTGCCGTCCGCCACCAGCCGGTACGCGCAGCTCGACGGCAGCCAGTCGATCGTCGCGAGCTTCGCCGGCGTCAGCCGCACGCAATCGGGGACGAAGGCGTGGCGCTCACGATAATTGGTGCAGCGCGCGGTGCGGCGATCGAGCAGACGGCAGGCCACATTGGTGGGGAACAGCTCGCCCGTCTCCTCGTCTTCCAGCTTGTGAATGCAGCATTTGCCGCAGCCGTCGCACAGCGATTCCCATTGCGCGCGATCGAGCTTGTCGAGCGGGGTCGTCTCCCAGAACCGGCTCATGCCGCCCAGCGCTTGATCTCGGCGGCGATATCCGCCGGGCCCTTGCCCTGTTCGTTCGGCAGGATCGCGAGCGGTTTGCCGGCGGGATCGAACAGATAGATCGCCGTCGAATGGTCCATCAAATAGCTGCCCGGCGTGCTGCCCGGCTGCTTGCGCGCGTAGATCGCGAAGTCCTTCTCAACCTTGGCGATCTGATCGGGGGTGCCGGTGAGCCCGACGATCCGGGGGTGGAAGGCGCGAACGAACTGCTTCACCTGCGCTGGCCGGTCACGCTCGGGATCGACCGTCACGAAGATCGGCGTCACCCGTTTGGCGAGCGCGGGCGAGTCGCGTTCCAGCAGTTTCAGCGCCCCCGCCACCTTCTGCAGATCCGTCGGGCAGACATCGGGGCAATAGGTGTAGCCGAAATAGATCACGCGATATTGCCCGGTGAAATCGCGCTCGCTCACGCGCCGCCCGTCCTGGTTCACCAGATCGAGCGGCCCGCCCAGCCGCGCGCCGGCGAGCGGTGGCGTCTGCTGCGCCGAACATGCCGCGAGCGTCGCGGCGGCGGCGAGCGCCAGGGTACGAAAGCACTGGTTCATGGGGCGGGCTTGATCCTATATCGCGGCTATTCCACCGCGCGCTTTAGGGATGCGAGAGACGATGCGAAAGATGTTGGGGCTGATGCTGCTGCTCGCAAGCACGCCCGCGATCGCCCAGCTCGGCCAGTCGGACGGCTATAAGTTCCTCCAGGCGGTGAAGGACGCCAAGGGGGACGAGGCGACCGAGCTGCTCACCAAGCCCGGCACCACGGTGATCAATCACAAGGATTATAATAGTGGGGAGACCGCGCTCCACATCGTCGCCAAGCGCGCCGATGCGCTGTGGACGCGCTTCCTGCTGCAAAAGGGCGCCGACCCCAATTCCCGCGACGGGCGCGGCAACACGCCGCTGCTCGTGGCGGTGACGGTGGGGGCGAGCGATCTCGTGCCGATCCTGATCGCGGGCAAGGCCAATGTGAACCTGGCCAACCAATCGGGCGAAACCCCGCTGATCCGCGCGGTGCAGCGGCGCGATCTGAATTCGGTCACCGCGCTGCTGAAGGCGGGCGCCAATCCCGATCAGCCGGACAATCTCGCCGGCCGATCGGCGCGCGATTATGCGTTGGGGGACAATCGCTATCCCCAGCTGGCCGAGGCGTTCAAGGACGTGCCGAAGCGCAGCCGTTACGTGACGGCAGGCCCGACGCCATAAGCAAAAAGCCCTCTCCCGCAATCGGGAGAGGGCTAGGGGCCTGTAGCGCTTATCAAGCCGCCGCTTTTTCCGGCGCGGTCGCGGCGCCGAACACGCGGCGATAGGTCGCGAGCGCCTGGCCGACCACTTGGTCCATATTGTAATAGCGGTAGGTCGCCAACCGCCCGACGAAGGTCACGTCGCTCTCGGCGAGCGCCAACGCCTCATAACGCTTGAACAGCGCCTGATTTTCCGGCCGCGGGATCGGATAATAGGGATCGCCCTCGGCGCTGGGAAATTCATAGGTCACGCTGGTGCGCGGCGCTTCCTGGCCGGTCAGATGCTTATACTCCGTGATCCGGGTGTAGGGCACGTCCTCCGCCGGATAGTTCACCGTCGCGACCGGCTGGAACCAGGGCCGCTCGAGCGTTTCGTGGCGGAATTTGAGCGAGCGGTAGGGCAATTTGCCGTAGCGATGGCCGAAATATTCGTCGATCGGCCCGGTGAAGACGAGATGCCCGTGCGCATAATGCTCGCGCACCTCCTTATAATCGACGCCGAGCAGCACATCGATATTGGGATGATCGAGCATCCGTTCGAACATCTTGGTATAGCCGTCGCGCGGCATCGCCTGGAAGCGATCGGTGAAATAGCGATCGTCGGTATTGGTGCGGGTCGGCACCCGGGCGGTCACCGATTTGTCGAGCTCGCTCGGGTCGAGCCCCCATTGCTTGCGGGTATAGCCCTGGAAGAATTTCTCGTAGAGATCGCGGCCCACCGCCGAGATCACGACATCGGCCGAGGTTTCGATCCGCGCGACCGGCTCGGCGCGGCTGGCGAGGAACGCCTCTGCCTCTTCATCGGTCGCGAGCGACAGCCCGTAGAGCTTGTTGAGCGTGGTGCGGTTGATCGGGATCGGCACCAGCATCCCCTCGACGCTCGCCAGCACGCGGTGTTCATAGGGGCGCCAGGCGGTGAAGCGCGAGAGATAGTCGAAAATCTCGGCGCTGTTGGTGTGGAAGATGTGCGGCCCATATTGATGGATCAGGATGCCGCCGGCATCGAGCCGATCATAGGCATTGCCGCCGATATGCGGCCGGCGATCGACCACCAACACGCGCTTATTGCCTTCCGCCGCCAGCCGTTCGGCCATCACCGCGCCGGCGAAGCCCGCACCGACGACGAGCACGTCATAGGCGATGGCGCGGCTCTGCCGGCCGCGTTGAGTGGAAAGTCGGCGTGGGCGGCGCGCGGCGCGCGCGGTTTCGCCCAGCCGCCACATACGCGCGGCGGTCGCGTCCCAGCTCGTTTCGGCGAGCATCGCATCCACCGGCGCGCGCCAGGCCTCGGGTCGCGCGGCGAGCGCCAAAGCTTCCTCGCAGGCGGCGATGAAGGCGTCTGGCCCGTCGGCGATCCGCACGCCTTCCAGCTCGCCATAATGGCGCACCACGTCCGTCACGGGCGTCGAGACGACCGGTTTGCCGGCGGCGAGATATTCGGGCGTTTTGGTCGGGCTGATGAAACGCGTCGCGGCGTTGAGCGCGAAGGGCATCAGCGCCACGTCCCAACCGCGCAGATAATTGGGCAGCTCGGCATAGGTTTTCGCGTCGAGCCAGCAGAGATTGGGCGCCTGGGGCAGATCCGCGCGGCGGATCTTGGCGATGGGGCCGAGCATCACGATCGTCCAATCCGGCCGCGCGGCGGCGAGATCGGCGATCAGCGCCAGGTCCATCCGCTCATCGATCACGCCGTAAAAGCCGAGCCGGGGGCGGGGCAAGGCGCGCTGATCGGCGGGATCGACGCCCGCGCGCCGCGCCTGCGCGAAATGCGCCACATCGACCGAGGAGGGGAAGGGGTGGACATTGGCGTGGCGTGATCGCAGCGCCTCGTACAGGCTATAGCCGCCGGTGAAGACGATATCGGCGGCGGCGAGCAGCGCTTCCTCGCGTTCGGCGAGTTCGGCCGGGGCGTTTTTGAACGCGCTCAGCGCGTCCATGCAGTCATAAACCACGAGATCGGCGGCGAGATGCGCGGAGAAGGGCAGCATCATCGGGGTGTAATACCAGCGAATGAGCGGCCCCTTGGCTCCCGCCAGGAAATCGTCGAGCATCGCGCGTACCGCGCTTTCCTCGGCGGCGCCCTTCAAGCCCCAGGGGAGTTCCGGCGCGGCGACGATCACGCCGGTATCGGCGCATTCGCGTACCGAAAGGCGTGGGGTTTCGAGATCATCGACCCGGCGCGGCTCTTCCCAGAACACGATATGCGCCTGGCGGGCGAAGCGACTCATCAGATGCTGCGGTCGCTGGAAGACGAAGTCCCAGCGCAGGTGGCTGAAGCAGATTAGAGTCAAGCCGTCTTCGCCCCCCAGCGCGGCGAGCGCGGGGGTCGGCGGGGATGCGGTGAGCATGGGCACGAACCTTGCCAGGAGTGAGGCTAGTTAAACTAGCCGTGCCGCGCCCAGGTTCCCTTGGCTTGCCAAATGGTTGCGGGGGCGCGCCGACCTGCCGTGGGGCGCGCCGAAACGACGAAGGGCGCGAGCGGCTCTCGCCACCCGCGCCCTTCGCGTCATGCCGCTGGAATGATCAGCGGCTGTAGAATTCGACGACCAGGTTCGGTTCCATCTTCACCGGATAGGGCACCTCGTCCAGCGTCGGCACGCGGGTGAAGGTCACCTTGGCGGCGCCATCGGGCACGACATAATCGGGAATGTCGCGCTCGGCGAGGCTCTGCGCTTCCATCACCAGCGCCATCTCCTGCGCCTTGTTGCCCAGCGACACGATGTCGCCCGGGAGCACGCGGCGCGAGGCGATGTTGCACTTGGTGCCGTTCACATAGACATGGCCATGGCTGACCAGCTGGCGCGCCGACCACACGGTGGGGGCGAACTTGGCGCGATAGACGATGATGTCCAGCCGCTGTTCCAGCAGGCCGATCAGGTTCTGGCTGGTGTCGCCCTTCATCCGCGCGGCTTCGTCATAGGCGCGGCGGAACTGCTTTTCGGTCACGTCGCCATAATAGCCCTTCAGCTTCTGCTTGGCGCGCAGCTGGAGGCCGAAATCGCTCATCTTGCCCTTGCGGCGCTGACCGTGCTGGCCGGGGCCATATTCGCGCTTGTTGACGGGCGACTTGGGACGGCCCCAGATATTCTCGCCCATCCGGCGATCGAGCTTGTGCTTGGCGCTATGGCGCTTCGACATATTTGGTCCTTCAACTGCTTATGACGCCCGCGCCACCATTGGCTCGGGTTTCCCGGTCGCTCGCGCTGCGTCGTTGGTTGAGAAACGGGCAGGGCCACCGCTTCACCGGGGTGCGGGGCCAGTTGCGAAGGCGCGGCCCATGTCATGCGGTGGCGGCCGAGTCAAGGTGGACAGGCGCGGCGGACACGCTATCAGGCGCCGCCATGGCACGCCTTCCCGGACCCCAATGCACCACCATGGCCGAAGTCCGCGCGGGCGTCGACGCGGTGGACCGCGCGCTGATCGCGCTGCTCGCCGAGCGTTTCGCCTATATGGACGCCGCCGCCCGCATCAAGCCGACCCGCGATGCCGTGCGCGACGAGGCGCGCAAGGCGCAGGTGCTCGCCAACGTGCGCGCCGAGGCAGCGGCGCTGGGCGTGCCCGAGGCAGCGGTGGCCAATCTGTGGGAGACGCTGATCGAGGCTTCGATCGCCTATGAGTTCGAGGCGTTCGACCGGCGGGTGGGTTAGGGTTTCCGTTCGCCGCGACCCATATCAAGGGGCGTGCCGACGAGTGCTTCTCCTGGCTCATGCGCCTCGACTACGCCCGGCACGAACGGAGTCCGGCTCAGCGGGACCGATGCTCGAGCCGGGCGGTCTCTGCAGCTAAAGACCCCCGTCACCCCGGCCTTGAGCCGGGGCTTGGCTGCCTTAACAACAGAAGAAGAAGCCAAGCCCCGCATCAAGTGCGGGGCGACGGTTGAATTTATGAGAGTACGAACAGCTACGGCCAAGCGGGAGGTGGGCTCAGGGCTGGGCGAAGAGCGTTCACTTCGGCGCTGCGAGCGGAAAGGGCCGGGGGCATCGCCCCCGGCCCGCCACGTTCAAGGCCGCAACGCCGTGTCGTCGGCGTCGTTCAGGCCGTCCTCGTCGAGATCGCCGTTCTCGAAATCCTCCTGCAGGTCTTCGAGCGAGTCTTCCTCGTCGAGATCGTCCTCGTCGAATTCCTCGTCATCCTCGTCTTCGTCGTCGTCGAGCAGGCCGTCATCCTCGTCGTCGTCGAAATCGTCATCATCCTCGTCGCCGTCATCATCCTCGGCGTCGTCGTCCTCGTCTTCATCGCCGGGGGCCTGGGCCTCGGCGACTTCCTCGTCCATCTCGATCGCTTCGTCGTCGACATCGTCCTCGCCGAGATCGGGGGCGAGATCGGTCAGGATCGTGCCATCGCTTGGGCCATCGCGCGTCGCCTCCAGGATTTCGGCGCGCTGGCTCTCGTCATAACCGTCTTCATCATAGCCGTCGTCGTTCGGCCCCGCCGCGGGACCCTGCCAGCTCGTCATCATGTTCCGACTCCTCAAGCACGGTGCGACTCCGCCAACCTTATAGCCGATCGCTGGTTCCCGCTGAACCGAGCGAACCGTCTCAACTGGGTTTAAAAAGCCGCCCGCGCTCGGTGATCGCGACGATCGCGAGCGCGAAAAGGCCCGCGATCAGGAAGCCGCGATAGAGCGGCACCGTCGTTCCATCGAACGCCTGGCCCACCAGCGCGCCGAGCACCGCGCCGCCGGTGACGCTGAGGAATCCCTGCACGCTGGAAGCGGTGCCGGCGATCGCGCCCATCCGCTCCATCGCCATCGAGCCGAAATTGGCGCCGGCCAGCCCGAAACAGCCCATCGCCAGCGCCTGGAGCAGCGCGAAGCTCCAGATCGTCTCCGCCCCCGCCAACGCGATCGCCAGATGGACGCCCGAGACCAAGGTGAAGCCGACCAGTGCCGAATGCGAGATGCGCCGCGTGCCCAGTCGCAGCACGATCCGCGAATTGGTGAGATTGGCGATCGCCATCACGCTCGCCACGCCGATGAACACCGGCACCAGCAGCGCGTCCGATCCGGTCAAGTGCTGTACCACCTGCTGCACCGAATTGATGAAGCCGTAGAGCGCACCGATGAGCGCGGTGGAGGCGACGGTATAGCCCAACGAGAAGCGATCGGTGAGCGCGGTGCGCCATCCGGCGGCAAGCCGCGCGGGCGCGAGCGGGATGCGCTCGTCGCGCGGCAAGGTTTCGGGCATCCGCCAGACGAACCAGGCGAGCACCGCGCCGCTGACGCCTGCGATCAGCACGAAGATCAGTCGCCAATCGCCGAACACCAGGATCAGCTGGCCGAACGAGGGGGCGAGCACGGGGGCGGCCATGAACACCATGAAGGCCAGGCTCATCACCCGCGCCATCGCCCGGCCCGAATAGCAATCGCGCACCAAGGCCACCGTCACCACGCGCGAGGCGGCGATGCACAGCCCGCCCAGAAAGCGCGCGGCGAGCAGCAGGGTGAAGCTGGTCGCGCTCGCCGCCGCCAGATTGGCGAGCACATAGCCGGCGAGCGCCGCGATCAGCACCGGCCGCCGGCCGAAGCGATCGGCGAGCGGCCCATGGATCAGCTGGGCGATGCCGAAGCCGATCAGGAACGCGGAGATCACGAACTGCCGGTGGTTCTCGCTTGCAACGCCGAGCGATTCGCCGATCGCGGGCAGCGCGGGCAGCATCGAATCGATGCCGAGCGCCGTCAGCGCCATCAGCGCGGCGACGAGCGACACGAATTCGGTGAAGCCGATCGGCGCGCGATTTTCCTCAAGCTCCGTCGCGGGGTAGGGATGATCGGCCATCGCGCGCCCATGCCCGATCGCCCCGGCGCGGTCACCCCGCAAAAAAGCCGGGTTGCTGGAAAGGCATGATTTTGAAAGGCTCGGCTCGTACCCGGCTGGCACGCCCGCGCCATCCGCTGGAACGACCAGGAGGAGGCACCGATGCCCCGCATGATTGCTCTGCCGCTGCTGCTCGCGCTCGCCGCCTGCGGCCAGTCCATGCCCGAGCCCAAGACGATGGCGGCAGCCAAGCAGCCCGAGCGGATGGCGATGCCCAGCGTGTCAGCGAACGGCGCGGTGACCCCGTTCAAGGGCTCCACGCTGCCGCCGGGCTCGAAGGTGACGATGATGACGGTCCAGGCGCATGAAGGGGGCGATATGGGGATGACCCAGATCAGCTTCGTCAGCCCCGGCACCCCGGCGCAGACGCGCGACTGGTTCCTGCAGATGCTGCGCGCGCATCAATTCACGCTCACCGCGCACGGGCCCAATCTGATCGGCCATGATTCGGCGGGCGTGCCGTTCAAGCTCGATCTGGCGGCGAAGCCGGGCGGCGGCACCGAGGGGATGCTTCAATCGGGCTGACTTTGCGCGGGCGGGCAAAGGCGCTTATCTGGGCGGCGCAACAAGGAACCCGTGATGCTCGATACCGCCGAACCGCTCGCTCATGTGCCCACGCTCTCGCTCGCCGGGAATGATGCCGATCCGCAAGGCTTCGCGGCGGCGCTGGGCGGCTCGTTCGAGCGGTTCGGCTTCGCGGTTGTCGCCGATCACGGCATCCCCGCCGATCTGATCGAGCGCGCCTGGGCGATGACGACGGCGCTGTTCGCGCTGCCCGATGCCGAGAAGCGCGGCTATCACTTGGCCGGCGGCGGCGGCGCGCGCGGCTATACCCCGTTCAAGACCGAGATCGCCAAGGGCGCGAGCCGGGTCGATCTGAAGGAATTCTGGCATGTCGGCCGCGAACTGCCGGCGGGGCATCGTTATGCGCCGGTGATGCCCGCCAATGTCTGGCCCGATCGGCCCGCGGGTTTTCGCGAGACCTTCATCGAGCTGTTCGCGGCGTTCGATCGCGCGGGCGACGTGCTGCTTTCGGCGATCGCGCGGCATCTGGGCCTTGCGCCGGATTGGTTCGACCACGCGGTGGCGGACGGCAATTCGGTGCTGCGCCTGCTCCATTATCCGCCGATTGCCGAGGATGCCGAAGGGGTGCGCGCGGGCGCGCATGAGGACATCAACCTCATCACCCTGCTGCTCGGCGCCGAGGAAGCAGGGCTCGAACTCCTGGACCGTGACGGGCGCTGGCTGCCGGTGAAGCCGCCCGAGGGCGCGTTGGTGGTGAATGTGGGCGACATGCTCCAGCGGCTGACCAATCATGTGCTGCCTTCGACCACCCACCGCGTGGTCAACCCGCCCGCCGAGCGGCGCGGGGTGTCGCGCTATTCGATGCCGTTCTTCCTCCACCCCGCGCCCGATTTCCTGATCGAGACGCTACCCGGCTGCGTGAGCACCGCGCGGCCGAACCGTTATCCGACGCCGATCACCGCGCATGATTATCTGCATGAGCGGCTGGTGGAGATCGGGTTGATCAAGGCGTAGCGCGGAAGGGCCCCTCCACCATTTGCTGCGCAAATGGTCCCCCTCCCCAAGCTTTGCTTGGGGAGGATTTATTTGGCACAACCAATTCCTCCCCAAGCTCTGCTTGGGGAGGGGGACCGCGCGTAGCGCGGTGGAGGGGCCCTCCCAGGCTTGACCTATCCACCGCATCCCGCGACACCACCCCCATGAAGCCTCTTCGCGTCGCGCTTGCCGGCCTCGGCACCGTGGGCGGCGGCGTGATCCGTCTGCTCGATGCCAATGGCGACCTCATCGCCCGCCGTGCCGGGCGGCCGATCGAGATCGTCGCCGTCTCCGCGCGCGACCGCGCCAAGGATCGCGGCACCGACATCAGCCGCTTCGCCTGGATCGACGACACGACGCGGCTGGCGGAGGCCGAAACCGATGTGGTTGTCGAGCTGGTCGGCGGCGCTGATGGCCCGGCGCTGGCGCTCGCCCGGGCGACGCTGGGGGCGGGCAAGAGCCTCGTCACCGCCAACAAGGCGATGATCGCGCATCATGGGCTGGAACTGGCGCGCGCCGCCGAAAGCGCCGGCGTCGCGCTGAAGTTCGAAGCGGCGGTCGCGGGCGGGGTGCCGGTGATCAAGGGCCTGCGCGAGGGCGCGGCGGCGAACGCGATCGAGCGCGTATATGGTATCCTGAACGGCACCTGCAATTTCATCCTCTCGACGATGGAAGCCGAGGGCCGCGATTTCGCCGAAGTGCTGGCGGAGGCCCAGGCGCGCGGTTTCGCGGAAGCCGACCCCAGCTTCGACATCGACGGCATCGATGCCGCGCACAAGCTCTCGATCCTGGCGAGCCTCGCCTTCGGCACCGCGCCCGCTTTCGCTTCGGTCGAAACGGCCGGCATCCGATCGATCCTGGCGGCGGACATCGCCGAGGCGGCGGCGCTCGGCTATCGCGTGCGACTGCTGGGGCTCGCCGAGGCCGGGCCGCACGGATTGTTCCAGCGCGTCCATCCGCATCTCGTCCCCGTCAGCCATCCGCTCGCGCATGTGAGCGGCGCGACCAACGCGGTGGTGGCTGAGGGGAATTTCGTCGGGCGGCTGCTGTTCCAGGGGGCCGGCGCGGGGGACGGACCGACCGCTTCGGCCGTCGTCGCCGATCTGATCGATATCGCGCGCGGCGAGTTCGGGCCGCCTTATGCGATGCCCGCCGATCAACTCGCCGCCGCCGAGCCCGCCGATAGCGGCGCGCGCCACGGCCGCGCTTATGTGCGCTTCACCGTGCAGGACAAGGTGGGTGTGCTGGCGGAGATCGCCGCCGCGATGCGCGACGCGGGCGTCTCGATCGAAAGCCTGATCCAGCGCGGGCGCGCGACCGACGGCGGCGTGCTGGTCGCGATCGTCACGCATGAAGGCCCGGAGCGCGCCGTGGCGCAGGCGCTGGAGCGGCTGCGCGGCTCGCCCAGCCTGATCGGCGCGCCGCTCTGGATGCATCTGCTCGGGTAAATACCTAGCGGCAAAATCGGATTTAATTTCGCCGTGGCCTTTCCTCGCCACGCGATCGGGTTCATACTTACGCTATGTTGACTCAGCGTTCCCGCTACGCGCTGCGTGCCATGTTGTTTCTCGCCGAAGCACCCCCCGGCAGCGCGCCCATCCCGATGGCGCGTATCGCGCAAGAGGCCAATGTGCCGCGCAAGTTCCTGGAGCTGATCCTCGCCGATCTGCGCGAGGCGGGGCTGCTCGTCAGCCAGCGCGGCAAGATGGGCGGCTATCTGCTGAGCCGCGCGCGCCACCTGATCTCGCTTGGCGACATCATCCGGGTGATCGAAGGGCCGCTCGCGTTGGTGCCCTGCGTCAGCCGCAGCGCTTATCGCCGCTGTACCGATTGTCGCGATGAAGCGAGCTGCGCGATCCGCCGCGCGATGCTGCGCGTGCGAGACGAGACGGCGCGGATCCTGGATGGCACCAGCCTGGCGGACGCGGTGGCGAAGGATTTGGCGGCGGCTTGAGGGGTTGCGGTTGCGCCCGGCGTCGACCCACCCCCAACCCCTCCCTTTCAGGGAGGGGCTTAACGCTGCCCGCCTTTCTAGCCCCTCCCTTTTAGGGAGGGGTTGGGGTGGGTAGAGGCGCGCACCGCCGCCAACCTACCGCGCCGTCAACGCATCCCTGATTTCCCGCAGCAGCGTCACTTCCTCGGCCTCGGGCGCCGGCCCCGCCTCCGCCGCGGGCTTGGGCGCCATCAGCCGGTTGGCGGTACGCACGATCAGGAAGACGACGAAGGCCAGGATCACGAAGTTGATCACCGCCGTCACGAACGCGCCATAGCCGATCAGCGGCACGCCCGCCGCTTTCAGCGCCGCATAGTCCGCCAGGCTGCCTTTGTAGCTTGCCGGCACCGGCCCGAGCCGGACGAAGAAGCGCGAGAAATCCACCCCGCCGAACAGCCAGCCGATGAACGGCAGCAGCACATCGTCGGTCAGCGATTTGGTGATCGTCGCGAACGCGCCACCGATGATCACGCCGACCGCCAGATCGAGCACATTGCCGCGCGCGATGAAGGCGCGAAATTCGTTGAACATGGCGTTTCCTCCCGCACCCATCTTGCCAAAGCCGGCGGCGAATGGAAGGGCGCGGGCGCAATCCGGGAGAGCGATGTGGCCGAGATCGTGTGGCAGGGCAAATATCTGTCGATGATCGTCGACGGCCGCTGGGAATATGTCGCGCGCGCCCGCGGGATCGGCGCGGTGGTGATCGTCGCGCTCGATGGCGATGCGGTGATCCTGATCGATCAGTTCCGCCACCCCCTCGGCCGCCGCTGCCTGGAACTCCCCGCCGGCCTGGTCGGCGACGATGCGGCGGGCGAGCCCGCGCTCGAGGCCGCCGCGCGCGAGTTGGAGGAGGAGACGGGCTATCGCGCCGGGCGGATCGAGTCGCTCGGCCAATTCCATTCCTCGCCCGGCATGGTCTCCGAGGCCTATGAACTGGTCCGCGCGACCGAGCTGACGCGGGTCGGCGCGGGCGGGGGAACGGCGGAGGAAGGGATCACCGTCCACCGCGTGCCGCTTGGCGAGGTGCCCGCCTTCATTGCGGCGAAGCGGGCGGAGGGCTTCGCGATCGACGGGAAGTTGCTGCTGCTGTTGGGTGCGGCGGTGTTGGGGTGATTTTTGCCTCACGCTAAGACGCGAAGCGGCTTTTACTCGCACAAAGCCACGAAGACACAAAAACATTTATTGGCGCTGCCGCGCAGCGGCTCTGAAGAGAGCTCGTTCTAAATTCGATGATCGATGGCCTTTGCGTCTGCGCGTTCGCAAATCAGCCGAGCGACAAGCGCGGCCCCGGAACGATGAGAGCGGCTTCGCCGCACGCGCTCCTTCGTGTCTTCGTGCAAGTCCAAAAACCTACCGGAAGTTATCCGCGTAAGACTGCAGCTTCAGCTTCTGCACCGGCGCCGGCACCAGCGTGAAGGCGATCCCCTCGCGCTCGGCATAAGCGATCGCCGCCTCGCGCGTCGGGAACGCGATCCGCACCTGTTTCAGCGTGTCCGCCGAGCCCGCCCAGCCCGTCAGCGGATCGGGCCGCACCGGATCGGCCGGCACATATTCCAGCACCCATTCCTGGGTGCGCGCGCGGCCGGATTGCATGGCGTTCTTGGGGCGTTGGAAGATGCGAGCGGTCCTCATGGCGTCCGCTTTATCGCAGGCCTTGCGCTCTTGCATCCGCATTTTTGGTCTTGAGCGTCGCGCGCGCGTTCGCCGGATCATCGGGCCAGGGGTGTTTGGGGTAGCGGCCGCGCATTTCCTTGGCGACCGCCGCCCAACTTCCCGCCCAGAAGCCGGGCAGGTCGCGCGTCTTCTGGATCGGGCGGCCGGCGGGGGAGGTGAGCGACAGTACCAGCGGCACGCGGCCGCCGGCGACCATCGGGTGTTGGGCAAGCCCGAACAGCGCCTGCGGCCGGCACTCGACAGTGGGGCCGGCTTCGGCGGTGTAATCGATCGCATGGCTCGATCCGGCGGGCGTCTCCAGCCGCGCGGGGGCGAGCGCGTCGAGCCGGCGCATCCCGTCCCAGCCGATCAGCCCCTTCAGTGCGTCGGTGAGCGCCTCGGGGGCGAGCGCATCGAGCCGGCGCTGGCCCTCGAGCAAAGGCGCGAGCCATTCCTCCGCGCGGGCGATCAGCGTTTCGTCGTCGAGCGCTGGCGGCCCGCCATGCGCCGCGGCGAAGGCGGCCCGCGCGCGCAATGCCAGCGCGACCTCGCTCCAGGGCAGCAGCGCGAGACCATGCTCGCGCACGCCCTCTAGCAGCGCGGCGGCGATTGTCTCGGGATCGGCGCCATCGTCATGCCCGCTCGCCAGCCGGATCGCGCCGAGCCGGCGCTCGCGCAGCGACTGGACCACGCCGGTCGCGGGATCGAACCGCGCCGTGCGCCGGGTTTCGATCCGGTTGCCGAACAAGTCCTCGATGCTCGAAGGATCGAGCGGGGCGGCGGCGAGGATGCGCGCGCCGGCGGCGAGCCCCTGCGTCTCGGCGACCGCAAGCCATTCGGCGCGCGCGAGCGAGGAAGTGGGATCGAGCTTGAACCCGCGCCCGCCGACCGAGGCCCAATGCTCGCCGCTCGCATCGCGCCGCCGCGCGACGCGATCGGGAAAAGCGATCGCGACGCAGCGGGCGAGGGGGTCGGGGAGGTCGGCCGGCTTGTCCCCGTCAAGCCCTCTCCCGCTTGCGGGAGAGGGTTGGGTGAGGGCTTCTTCTGAGGGCAGCGCAGGCTGTTTCCTGCCCTCACCCAAACCCTCTCCCGCACGCGGGAGAGGGCTTTGCGCGAGCTTCGCCCATCGCTCGGCCAACCGCCGCGCGCTTTCCGCCTTGCCGCCGCGCTCGCGCCGCCAGCGGGTGAGCCGGGTTTCGAGATCGGCGTCGGGCCCGCCCAACCCGCGCTCGCTCAGCAGCACCGCCACCTCCGCGGCGATCCCACCCAGTCCCCGCCGCGCGCCCTCGATCAGCATATGCGCGAGCCGGGGCGGCAGCGGCAGCCGCGCGACCGCATCGCCATGCGGCGTCACGCGGCCGTCGGCGTCGATCGCGCCCAGCGCCAGCAGCCGCCCGCGCGCCTCTTGCACCGCGGCTTCGGGCGGCGGATCGAGCCAGGCGAGCGCGCGCGGATCGGTAACACCCCAGCGCGCGCAATCGAGCACCAGCGCCGACAGATCGGCCTCCAGGATTTCGGGCGGATCGAAGCGCGGTAGCCCGGCGGTCGCCGCTTCCTCCCACAGCCGATAGGCGATCCCCGGCGCCTGCCGCGCGGCGCGACCGGCGCGCTGGGTGGCGGCGGCCTGGCTCACGCGTTCGGTGACGAGGCGCGTCATCCCCGCCGCGCGATCATAGCGCGGGCGCCGGGCGAGACCCGAATCGATCACGACGCGGATGCCGTGGAGCGTCAGGCTCGTCTCGGCGATCGAGGTGGCGAGCACCAGCTTGCGCGCGCCATTCGGCTCGGGGGCGATTGCCGCGCGCTGTTCGGCGGGCGGCAGCGTGCCGTGGAGCTTGTGCAGCGCGACCGGCAGCCCGGCGAGCCGCTCGGCGGTGCGCTCGATCTCGGCGACGCCGGGCAGGAAAGCGAGCACGCCGCCCGCCGCCTCGGCGAGCGCGGCGCGGACGGCGCGCGCGACTGCGTCCTCGATCCGCTCGGCGCCGTCGCGTCCGAGATAGCGCAGCGCCAAGGGGAAGCTGTGCCCCGCGCTCTCGATCACCGGCGCGCCGCCCATCAGCGCGGCGAAGCGCGCCCCGTCGAGCGTCGCCGACATCGCCAGTAGCCGCAGATCGGGGCGGAAAGCGCCCTGCGCGTCGAGCGCGAGCGCGAGGCCGAAATCGCTGTCGAGGCTGCGCTCATGCACCTCGTCGAACAAGATCGCCGAGACCCCGGCGAGCTCGGGATCGGCCTGGATGCGCGCGACGAAAATGCCCTCGGTCATTACCGTCACGCGGGTCCTGGCCGAGCGGCGGGTGTCGAGCCGCGTCGCATAGCCGAAGGTCTCGCCCGGCGTTTCCCCGGCCAGCGCCGCCATCCGCTCGGCCGCCGCGCGCGCGGCGATGCGGCGGGGGGAGAGCAGCAGGATTTCACCCGCGCACCACGGCTCGGCCAGCAAGGCGGGGGCGACCGCCGTGGTCTTCCCCGCCCCCGGCGGCGCGACGAGCACCGCGCGCGGCTGGGCGGCAAGCGCGGCGAGAAGATCGGGAAGGACGGCGTGGATGGGGAGAGTCAAAGCTCGGCCTGCGGCTGGCAATCGGTATCGGTCAATCGCGCCGAGATTGTACGACGGCAAGCCCCGCGATGCCGATAAGAATCATCGTGTTGCCGATCAGCGATAGCAGCAAACCGATGCTCATAAGGTGCCAACCTTCTGTTACGGCGCTGTGATGCCAAGCCTTTAAGGCGTCGGCGACAAAGTGCGGCCGCTCTGGGGATAGCCTGATGGGAGCAGAGGCATAATTTGCTCTCTTCCAATTAACATGACAATCTTCGGATCAAATGTCTTTATCGGCGACAGCGGTAGCGCAATCCTTTTTGTCGGTGCTGTGGGCGGATAATCCGCCCACGGATCTCGAGCTGCTCGTGGCCGTGGACCGGCTTTTGGCGGCGGTTCATGAGGTTCTGCCCGCAAGCCCGAATGATGACGAGGTAGAGCTGCCCGAGCGCAACTGGACGGCGGTCTATGACGAGATTGCAGCCCGCTTCCCTACTTATGGCTTTTACGCCGTCGCCGATCCTCGCACCTTAGGTGAGGCGCCGATGACGGGCGATGCGATCGACGATCTCGCCGACATCACCAATGATTTGCGGCAAGTGCTGTGGCACGGTGAACGCAGCGGGCCCGATGAAGCCGGCTGGTACTTCCGTTTCTCGTACGAGACACATTGGGGGCGCCACGCGAGAGAATTCGCCCTTTTCCTGCATTCCCGTCTCACTCAGTCGGCCGACTGAGTATCGCCCCTCAATAAGCCCGCGCGATCGCGAACTCCACCGCCTCGACCATCGCCGCCTTCGCCGCGCCGCTGGCGAACGGCCCCAGCGCATCGATCGCGCGCTGGCCATAATGCCGCGCCCGCGCCAGCGTGTCGTCGATCGCATGGGTGCGGCGGATCAGCGCGACCGCCTGCGCCAGATCCTCGTCCGCCACCCGGCGCCCGGCGATCGCCGCTTCCCAGAAGGCGCGGTCCTCGGCCGCGCCGCGCGCATAAGCGAGGATCACCGGCAGCGTCACCTTGCCCTCGCGGAAATCGTCGCCGGCTTCCTTGCCCATCACCTGCGCTTCGGAGACATAGTCGATCGCGTCGTCGACGAGCTGGAAGGCGATGCCGAGGTAGCGGCCATAGGCGTCGAGCGCCAGTTCCTCGGCTTCGCCGCGTTCCGCCACCACGGCGGCGATCCGGCAAGCGGCGGCGAACAGCGCGGCGGTTTTCGCGCCGATGATATCGAGATAGCGTTCCTCGCTCAGCCCGATCGAACGTTGCGCGGTGAGCTGGTTGACTTCGCCCTCCGCGATCACCGCGCTCGCCCCGCTCAGGATCTTGAGCACTTTCAGGCTGCCATCCTCGACCATCAGTTCGAACGAGCGGCTGAACAGGAAGTCGCCGACCAGCACGGTCGCCGGATTGCCCCAGATATTGTTGGCGGTACGCCGCCCGCGCCGCAGATCGCTGCCGTCGACCACATCGTCATGCAGCAGGGTGGCGGTGTGGATGAACTCGACCGCCGCGGCCAGCCGGTGGTGGCGCGTGCCGGTATAGCCGAGCAGGCGGGCGCTCGCGAGCGTCAGCATCGGGCGCATCCGCTTGCCGCCGCCGGCGATCAGGTGCCCGGCGAGTTCGGGAATCAGCGGGATTTGCGACTGCATCCGCTCCAAGATCACCGCGTTGACCAGGTTCATATCGGCGGCGACCAGCGCGATCATCGGATCGAGCGAGGGCTGGCCCCGCGTCTCCAGGCGGTGGACGGTGGCGGTCATCGCCGCGCGATGTGGCCGGTTCGCGGGGTAAAGGCAAGGGGGCCTTGCGCGCGGGCGCGCCCGTCCGCACAATCGCCGCCATGGCCGACGCCCAGCTCAACGCCTATCGCCGCAGCATCGACAATATCGATGCCGCCCTGATCCATCTGCTCGCCGAGCGCTTCAAGGTGACGCAGGCGGTCGGCCGTTACAAGGCGCAGGCGGGGCTGCCCCCGGCCGATCCGGGCCGCGAAGAGGCACAGATCGCCCGCCTGCGTGAGCTCGCCGCCCAGGCCGAGCTCGATCCGGAGTTCAGCGAGAAGTTCCTGCGCTTCATCATCACGGAAGTGATTCGCCACCATGAACGGCTGCGCGAGGCATAGACTGTCCCCGATCCGCCGCGCCCCGCGGATTTTTCATGTCCGATGCATATCTTAGCTTGGGTGGGCAAAAATAATTTGCACAATTCACGACGTCTTCCTCTGTTCGTTGCGCTTCATCAACGAAGCCTAAGGGAGGAACGATCGATGAGGATGTTTGCACCCGCCCTGGCCGCGCTCGCCGCGGCCGCCACCGTCACCGCCCCCGCGGTCGCGCAGCAAGCGCCGCGGGTGTACGATCTCGGCCCGGTCGTGGAGATTCGCACGATCAAGGTCGAGCCCGGCCAGCTGCAGAATTACATGGCGCTGCTCAATGGCGTCTGGCGCAAGCAGCTGGAGGAGCGGAAAAAGGCCGGCGAAGTACTCGAATACGGCGTGTACGAGCCGATTTCCGGCAAGGATGCGGACGGCAATCTGCAACTTGTCGTCGTCTACAAGAACGCCGCGGTGATGGACACCTCGCTCGACGTGCTCGACAAGCGGCTCGCGGCGCTCGCCGGCGGGCCGGAGGCGCAGGCGCGCGGCCTTGCCGAGCGCAACAAGCTGCGGACGTTCATCGGCTCGCAAGTCTGGCGCGAACTGCGCTTCACTCAGCCGCCGCAATAAGCCCTGGTCGGCGCAAGCGGCATCGGCTTCGCGGATGGCGGAAGTGGTGCCCCAAGGCGGACGAAAGCGATGAATATGAATCGCCGCTTCTACTACCCTAGAGCCGCCATTTAACGCAAATGATCGCCTTCCTTCGTCCCCGGATTGCCCCCAGCGCTATGACCTAAAGGAACCGTTTTACTCATCCGTCGAGGAACGATCACCCTGCGGCAAACCATCACATCGAAAGGATTGACCGTCCATGCGGCATTTGCCATGATTTGAATATGGGGATCGCGGTCTCCCCACGAGGCGACAGGCTCAAGAATCGCGTCCTACTTTCAACAAGGACGCATCATGTCTGTTCTCAACACGATCTCACCGGATAAACTCGTTCGCTTGGTCGGTATTCCGACCGGGCCTGTTTTGATCGACGTTCGACCCGAGGAGGAATTCTCGGCCGAACCGCTGCTGATCCCTGGATCGTTGCGAAGGTCCGCCAGCGATGTCAGCGCCTGGGCACGAGCATTCCACGGCCAGTCGGTCGTTGTTGCTTGTCGGGACGGTGGATCGCTGAGCCAAGGCGTCGCCGCCCGGCTGCGCCACGACGGCGTGTCAGCGGAGGCGCTGGAGGGCGGTGTGGCCGGATGGGCGAACTCTGGTCTTCCAATGGTGCCGAACACCGTGCTGCCGCCCCGCGATGCCGAGGGACGGACCGTCTGGGTGACGCGCGGTCGCCCCAAGGTGGACCGGATCGCCTGCCCGTGGCTGATCCGCCGCTTCATCGATCCGAGCGCGATCTTCCTGTTCGTGGCGCCCTCCGAGGTTCAGGGCGTCGCCGAGCGCTTTGGCGCCGCTCCCTTCGACATCGAAGGCGAAGGCGTCACTTGGAGCCATCGGGGTGAGCTATGCACCTTCGACGTCATGGTCGAGGCATTCGGCCTCAGCGGTCATGAGTCACTCAAACGCCTCGCGCCGATCGTGCGCGGTGCCGATACCGGCCGCCCCGACCTCGTGCCCGAAGCGGACGGGTTGCTTGCCGCCTCGCTCGGCCTGTCGCGCATGTATGCCGACGATCAGGAACAGCTCGAGGCCGGGATGCTCCTCTACGACGCCTTCTATCGCTGGTGCCGCGACGCGACCGACGAAACCCATAATTGGGTCTCGCACCAGCCCGCGAAAGCCCGCGCCAAAGCGCAGGTGCGGCCATGAGCGGCGCGGTGACGGAACTGCCCGTAGGCAGCGAAGCAGGCACGCCGGATCACGGCATCACATTTGGTGAAGCCGTGCGCGTCTGGGCGCGGATCGCATCGCTGAGCTTCGGCGGCCCCGCTGGCCAGATCGCGGTAATGCACCGCATCCTCGTCGAGGAGAAGCACTGGATCGGTGAGGAGCGCTTTCTGCACGCGCTCAACTATTGCATGTTGCTGCCCGGCCCCGAAGCGCAGCAGCTTGCCGCCTATATCGGCTGGCTGCTTCACAAGACCAAGGGCGGTCTGGTCGCAGGCGGACTGTTCGTGCTGCCCGGCTTCCTCGCAATCCTGGGCCTCAGTTATCTCTATGTGCTGCTCGGCCATGTGCCGCTGATCACCGGGTTGTTCTTCGGCTTGAAGGCGGCGGTCCTCGCGGTGGTGATCCAGGCGGTGGTGCGGGTCGGATCGCGTGCTCTCAAGAACAACGTCATGCGCGGGATCGCGGCGGCCGCCTTTGTCGCGATCTTTTTCCTCAATGCGCCTTTTCCGCTGATCGTCCTAGCGGCGGGCATCGGCGGCTATGTCGGCGGACGGCTGGGCTTGTCGGCCTTCAAGGGCGGCGGCGGACATGGGAGCGCGGGCGGGAATGTCGTCCATGACCGCGATACCGCGCTCGGCGAAAGCCTGCCGGATCATGCCAAGCCCAACCTTGGCTGGTCGCTCAAGATTTCCGGGACATTCCTGTTCCTTTGGCTCGCGCCGGTCATCGCGCTGCTGGTGCTTCTCGGCCCCGATGACGTGTTCACGCGCATCGCAACCTTCTTCAGCCAGATGGCGATGGTTACATTCGGCGGCGCTTATGCCGTGCTGGCTTATGTCGCGCAGGAAGCGGTAGGCACCTATCATTGGCTCAGGCCCGGCGAGATGCTCGACGGCCTTGGCCTGGCCGAGACGACGCCGGGGCCGCTGATCATGGTCACGCAGTTCGTCGGCTTCCTCGCGGCGTTTCGCGATGCGGGCGCATTGCCGCAATTGGTCGCGGCCACGCTGGGCGCGATCCTGACGACATGGGTGACGTTCATGCCCTGCTTCCTGTGGATCTTCGCGGGTGCGCCGTTCGTCGAGCAGTTGCGCGGCAACCGGACGCTCTCGGCCGCACTCAGCGCGATCACGGCGGCCGTCGTGGGCGTGATCCTCAACCTTGCCGTCTGGTTTGCGATCCACACCTTGTTCCAGGACGTGCGGGTGGTCCGGGTCGCGCGGTTCGCCTTCGACTTCCCGGTTCTGACCTCGCTTTACCTCCCGGCGGCGCTGCTGGCCGCCGGCGCCGCGATAGCCGTGTTCCGGTTCAAGGTCGGGATGATCCCGGTCCTCGCGGCAAGTTCCGCGATCGGTGCGGCCCTCTATCTGTCAGGCGTGGTCCAATGATCCCGCTGCTGCTCAAGGAGATCATGATGAAGCGTATCACCACGTTCGGCCTGTTGGGGCTTCTCGCTCTGAGTTCGCCCGCATTGGCGGCTGAACCCTGGGAACAGGCGGTCGCCACCGCCATCGGCAAACCGGGCGCCGAGATGCCGGGCGGTGTCTATCGCATCGGCCTGCCGCGCAGCGACCTGCATGTGGTGCTCGACGGCGTGACCTTGAAACCGGCGCTGGCGCTCGGCTCCTGGCTGGCGTTCGTACCGCATGGCGGGGGTCAGGCGATGGTCATGGGCGATCTGGTGCTCACCGATACCGAAGTGAATCCGGTGATGGCCAAGCTTGTCGCCGGCGGAATCGAGATCACCGCGCTCCACAACCATCTGCTGCGGAACACACCCCACACCATGTATATGCACATCGCCGGGCATGGCGATCCGGCGCAACTCGCCAAGGTGCTGCACGATGCGCTGGCGCTGAGCGGCACGCCCTTGTCCGCGCCTCCGGCGGCAAGCCCCGCCGCGCCGGAGACGATCGACCTCGACACCGCCGCGCTCGACCGCATCATGGGCCACAAGGGCAAGATCGGCGGCGGCGTCTATGCATTCGGCATTCCCCGTGCCGAGGCACCGCGCGATGGTGGGATGGCGTTACCGCCCGCGATGGGCGCGGCCATCGCCATCAACTTCCAGCCAACCGGCGGCGGCAAGGCGGCGATCACCGGCGACTTCGTGCTGACAGCGTCGGAGGTCAATCCGGTGCTGCGCGAGTTGCGGCAGAACGGGATCGAGGTGACGGCGCTCCACAACCACATGCTCGACGACGAGCCGCGCCTGTTCTTCATGCACTTCTGGGCCAATGACGACGCGCAGAAGCTCGCGCGCGGGTTGACCGCCGCGCTCAGCCATGTCGCGGTCGCGGCGAACTAGGGCGCAGCGATGAAACCCTGGAGGGGATGTGCAGCGGCACTGCTGCTGGCGCTGCCGGGGTGCAGCCAGGCACAACCGACCGATCCGCACTCCCCTCTCGTGCTGGAGCGAACGATCTCGCTCCCCGACACCAGGGGGCGCATCGACCATCTGGCGGTCGATCTGGCGGACCATCGGCTGTTCGTTGCCGAGATCGCCAACGGCACGGTCGATGAGGTCGATCTTGAGGCCGGCAAGGTCATCGGCCGCATCGCCGGCCTTGGCGAACCGCAGGGCGTCGCCTGGCTTCCGGCGACCCACGAATTGGTGGTCGCCTGCGGTGACGGCTCGGTCCGCTTCTATGACACAGAGCTTCACGAGCGGGCGCGGATCGCGCTTGAGGACGATGCCGACAATGTGCGGGTCGATCCGCGCAACGGCCATGTCATCGTCGGCTATGGCAAGGGCGGCCTCGCCACGATCGATCCCGTCCGTCACACGGTTCTCGCCCGATTGGCGCTGCCCGGCCATCCGGAGGGGTTTCGGCTGTCCGGATCGCGCGCCTATATCAATATCCCCGATGACGGCTCGGTGATCGCGGCCGACATCGACCAGGGAAAACAACTGGCACGCTGGCCGACCGGACTGCACCGGCTTAACTTCCCGATGGCGGTCGAGCCGTCAGGCAACCGGATCGTGATCGCCTATCGGCTCCCGGCGGCGCTGGCGACGATCGATACAGCGAGCGGCCAAACGCTCTCCCTCGGATCAGCTTGCGGTGATGCCGACGATCTATTCCTGGTGCGCGATCATATCCTGCTGGTCTGCGGCGCCGGCCATGTCGATGTGATCGGCGCCGATGGACAGAGCGCGTGGGCGCAAACTGCTGGCGGCGCACGCACCGGGCTCTATGTGCCGGAGCTGGACCGATTGTTCGTGGCGGTTCCGGCCCATGGTCATCCCGCCGCGATCTGGGCGCTCAAACTGAATCTCGCGCAGCCCCAGCGCTGAAGCACGGCGGCGTCAGAGATATTTGGCCAGTTCACCCAGCTTAGCCAGTTCGTCGCGCGTCGCCTTGGGCAACGGCCCGACCAGTTCCTCCAGATGATGTTCGATATGATCGCTGACCAGCAGTGTCTTGGTCTTGTCGAGCGCAGCGACCACCGCCTGCATCTGCTGCGCGATCTGGAGGCCGTCCCGGCCTTCGGCAACCATTTCGACGATCTTGGCGAGATGGCCCTGCGCGCGCTTCAGGCGGTTGAGAAGATCGGGATTGGCGGCATGGCTCATGCAAATGTCCTGCTCAATGCGGTAGCGCGATCCATCCGTGAACGGCGACATAGAGGCCGACGATCAGGATGACCCCACCCGAAACATAGGGCGCCTTGCGGACGATCTCGCCAAAACCGCTCCAGCGCTTCGTCACCTGCTTGACGCTGATCGCGGCGATGACGCCCGACGCGACCATGGTGATGGCAAGCCCGATGCTAAAGCACAACACCAGCACGGCGCCCAGCGCGAGCCGCTGGAGCTGGAGGCAGAGCAGCAGCACGGTGATCGCGCCCGGGCATGGGATCAGACCGCCGGTCAGGCCGAACAGGATGATCTGGCCGGTGGTGACATTGCTGTTCGCGAAGCGGCGCCGGATGTCCTCTGCATGGGCCATTTCGTGCGCATCGACAAAGCCGCCGGTCGCAACCTCCAGGCCGCGTTCCTCGGCTTCCTCGAATTCTTCATGTTCATGGTGGTCGTGATCGCCGTGATGATTATGCCCGTGGCCGTGGGAGTGGCCGTGATGGTGCCCATGATCGTGGTGATAGTGTTCGGCTGCAATCTGCTCGCGGCGGGTGCGCCATAGCATCCAGGCGGCGATCACGACGATCAGCACGCCGGATGCGAGCTGGAAATAGGGTTCGGTCGCTTCCGCGTTGAGGCCGCCGAACAGCCACATGCCGCCGAGCGCCACGACCCAGACCACGACCGTATGGGAGAGCGTCGCCGCCAAACCCAGCAGCACGGCCTGGCGCACTGTTCCCCTGACCGCGATGATGAAGGCCGCCATCATCGTCTTCGAATGGCCCGGTTCGAGCCCGTGCAGCGCGCCGAGCAAGATGGCGGTAGGCACAAACAGCCACGCATGGGCGGCGCTTTGTTGAAGCAGGTCTGCAAGAGAGGTCATGGCGTGGCGTTTAGCATGAGCTTTCGCATCATCCCATCCCCCTGGATAGGATATTTATCGATAAACGAACCTTATTGTGTTCTGGAGATTACTCCTCATCGCCTGATGAGCATCGGCGCCCGCTGGCTCAATCTACAAGTAGCGCGAGATTGCCTTGAAACCCTCGATCGCCCTGTTCGAGGGCGATCGGCGGTTCGCGGTGGTGGTCCGCTTGCCGGATGCCCAGCGCGACGATCTTGAAACGCTTGGCGTCATCCCGGTCATGCTGCCGGCGGCCGAAGGCCAGGCTGGTGCTGCCGGCGATTACGGCTTGGACAGCCCGCCTGAAGATCGGTCCCATGCCAAAGGCCAAGTTGGCGACCTCGTAGGCAAACGCAATGCCGGTGCCCGGATGGGCATCGGCATTGTGATCCAGCAAATATCAAGCCGGTCAGACTGCACCGTCCCTTCGGAATGCTGGTCGCGGATACGTAGCCAGAATCTCCGCAATCGATTTGAACTCCATGACCGTCATCGATCGCCGTTGTCACTACGCTGGCGTAGCAAAGGCGGTTTATAGGTCATTTTCGGCGGAAACCAACGGTATGTGGTGACCCGCGATGATGAACACTACATTTACGCTGTAACACCGCCCTAATGCTTGCACATTCGAATCAATTCGGATGGGCCGCCGCCGCAGTCGAGTCTATGACGGAAGAACTTCGACAGTCATGGAATAAGACGATCGTGGCCGCGGTGGCGCAATCGGGCGCGGTGCTCCTTCGCCTCCGGGCAGATTACCAGCAGCCAGTGGCTGTTCAGCCTTGGCACTGGCTTGGGGCGCAGAACCACCGGGGCCGGCCGCGCTCCGTCCACCGCCGCTGGCGACGTTTACCCACCACATACCGGCGTCCGGCCAAGTGATCGTGACCTTGCCCTCGGCATCGGTCGTGAGATCAAGCTGCTGAATGCCATCGCGATAGCGAACGCCACCGTTTACCGCGCTCACGGAAAGGTCGGCCGCCGGCTTGCCATCAAGCAGGAACTGGAAAGTGGCAGCCTCGCCGCTCGCCAGTTCGGTAGGGTGCGTAACCGGAACCATCTCAAGTCCCTTGCCGGTCGGCTTGAAAACCGCGGTGGTCGGCTCTCCAGCGGTCGCAAAGGTCTCGATGCGGCTCGTATTGACCGCGCTCCATACATCGGTCGCCCCGGCGGGCACAGCTTGAGCGAGCGTTGCAGGCGTGGTCCCGCGCGGAAGCATCTTCCGTTCTCCGTTCAGCAGGTAGCTGCCGCTCACCGATTCAGAAACGATTGCGATCTTGTAGGTGCCGGGCTGCACGACATGGACATCGAAAGTCTGACGCAGGCGGCCCTTCGCGCTGTTCTCGACCGCTACCTTGCTGCCATCCGGCGCGAGCGCGAACGGTTCCCAATTCTGCACGGCGTGATCGAAATAATAGAGGTCCGTCGATAGGGCCGCATCGACCGTCAGCCATTCGTCGCCGCTACCGACGAACATGGTCTCGGAAGGAAGCATCCACGACCGGGGCGCTGCCTCGACAGCGATCGGCGCAAGCGCGGCTCCCATGGCGAGGGCCGACAGGATCGACGTGCGGATCATCTTCACAGGCATAGCTCCCCCTTAACGCCGGGCGTTCAGTGAGACGCGGCCAAGCTCGAACTTGCCGCTCGTCGATGCAGTTGCCTGGGTTCCCGACCAGGTGAAGGGCAGACGCACCGCTTCGCGTCCACCGGCCTCGCGTGCTGCTTCGACGACGAGGACATAGTTCCCCGGTGTCAGCGCGGGCATACCTCCCCGACCGGCGGTGAAGCTGAGCGTATGCGATCCGGCCGGACGGGTTGCGCCGCTCACGCCGTCGGCAGGAACACTGAGCATTCGTCCGGCAGCACGCCACCAAAGACGCACGTCGCGCAGCCATTTGGCGCCCGCATTGTTGCGCTTGTCGACATCATAGAGAATGCTGAGGGTCCGGGGAGCGCTGCCCGCCTTCTCCAGCCAGACCGCCACATAGGGGCGATGATATTCGGCAACCGACAATCGCGGCAGCGTGAACGAAAGGTCAATCGTCTGCGCGCCAGCTGGCGTTACCCCAAAGCCGCTTGAGCCGAGAGCCGCCGCAGTCAATCCCGTCAAGCGAAAACGCATGCATATATCCCTGATTTCGATTGCTTCTAAGAAGCCCAAGGTCCAATTCAACATCACCCACGTAGCGCAAACAATTCGCATTCGCAACAAAAGGGACTTGCGTTCATCAATATTGCATCGTCAAATGGGAAGAGCGCATGTTCGTGCACCTTAACTCCGATTGTAAGAACGGCTATTCCATTCAAGACGGCGACCCACAGATGCAGCATGGGCGGGCAGTCCTTCAGCCTCGGCAAGGGTCACGGCTGCACGACCGAGTTCTCGTAAAGCCCGTTCGTCCAGCTCGATAACGCTGGTGCGCTTCATGAAATCAAGCACCGATAGTCCTGAGGCGAACCGCGCCCGGCGCCCTGTTGGCAGGACGTGATTGGGGCCAGCGATATAGTCGCCGATAGCTTCCGGCGTATGCTGGCCGAGAAAGACCGAGCCAGCATGTGCGACACGGTCAAAAAGATGGCGAGGTCGAGGGGTGGCGATCTGGAGATGTTCGGGCGCAAGCGCATCGATGAGTGGTATGGCATCGTCGAGAGCAGGGACGACAATGATCGCGCCATGCGCTTCCCACGAGGAACGCGCCACCGCCGAAGTGGCGAGGGTGCCGAGTTGCACTTCGACCGCCGCAGCGACGTGGTCGGCGAAGGCCCGATCGTTGGTGATGAGGATCGACTGGCTCGTCGGATCATGTTCGGCCTGACTGAGAAGGTCGGCGGCGATGCAATCCGCATCGTTCGCTCCATCCGCCAGGACGACAATCTCGGATGGACCCGCGACCATGTCGATTCCCACGACACCGTAAACCTGCCGCTTGGCTTCGGCGACCCAGGCATTGCCCGGACCGGTGATGACATCGACGCGTGGGATCGACCCAGTGCCGTAAGCCAGCGCGGCGACCGCTTGTGCACCGCCAATCGGACGCACCTCGTCAATGCCGGCGAGGTAGGCCGCCGCCAGCACCAGCGGGTTGGCGATGCCATCGGGCATCGGGGTCGCCATCACCACGCGACTTACGCCCGCAACGGCGGCAGGAATCGCGTTCATCAGCACCGATGAGGGATAAGTGGCTCGGCCCCCCGGCACATAGATACCGGCGCTTTCCACTGCCCGCCATCGCGCGCCGAGCCGGACGCCAGCACCGTCCACATAGTCGCTGTCCGTGGGCAACTGCCTTTCATGGTAGGTGGCAATCCGCCGCGCGGCAAGTTCCAGGGCCATACGCAAGTCAGGGTCGAGGTCGCGGAACACCCTCTCGCAAACGTCGCGGCCGATCGTCCATCCGGTCTGGTCGAGGTCGTGCCGATCCCACTTCCAAGTATAGGCGCGCAACGCATCGTCGCCGTCCCGGCGAACAGCCGCGATCACCTCGCGCACGACCACCGAGACATCCTCGTCGGCTTCGCGCCGCGCTTCCACCAGTGCGTCAAAATCCAATTTGAAATCAGGGGCGTCCGCAAAAAATCTTCGAACCATGCTTCACACTTCCACTTGTTGGGCGCTGAATTTGGTGAGGCGACACGCAGCAGCTTTCGCAGATTACCGCACAGCCTCGACCGCGATCAGCAGCACGGCATAGCGCCCGCCTTTGGCCAGCAACACCAGCGGCAGGAAGACCCGTAAAGGCGTGCGTAGCAATCCGGCCGCAAAGGTTAGCGGATCTCCTACAATCGGCGCCCAGGAAAGCAGGAGAGACCATTTGCCCCACCGGGCATACCAGCAAACGGCCTTCTCGACCGTGGCGGCCTTGAACGGAAACCAGCGCCGGTCGCGCAGCCGTTCGAAACCGCGTCCGAGCAGCCAATTGAAAAGCGAACCGAGCGTGTTTCCTGCCGTCGCACTTAACAGCAGCAGGAGCAGATCGTATCGCCCACTGATCGCCATCGCCGAGAGCAGGATTTCGGACTGTGCAGGCAGCAGGGTCGCGGCGACGAACGCTGTCACGAACAACCCGGCATAGGGCGCCGCTATAGCGATCATCGCGATCGACAGAAGGCATAGCGGTTCGCATCCTTCACTGCACAGTCGTGCCGAACAGGTGGCCGATGCCCGCCGTGGCTGCCAGCGCGATCGCGCCCCAGAAGGTCACCCGCACCGCGCCACGCCACATCGACGCGCCGCCTGCCCTTGCGCCGATCGCGCCGAGAATGGCGAGGAGGACGAGCGTCGCGATCGTGATTGCGATGACCAGCGAGGCGCGCGGGACCACGCCGACCATTAACACCGGTATGATCGCACCTGCGCAGAAGGTTGCCGCCGACGCCAGTGCCGCCTGGATCGGCCGTGCCGCCAATTCGGACGTGATGCCAAGCTCGTCACGCATGTGCGCGCCGACCGGATCGCTGCGCATCAACTGCTCGGCGACCTGGACGGCGAGGTCGGGTGCAAGCCCGCGCGCTTCATAGACAGCGGCCAGTTCGCGGCGTTCCTCCTCGGGGTCTGATGCATGTTCGCGCGTTTCGCGCAGCCGGTCGGAGCCTTCGACATCGGCCTGACTGCTCACCGAGACATACTCACCCGCCGCCATCGAGATTGCGCCGGCGATAAGCGCTGCGACGCCGGTCAGCATTACCGTCGACGAACTCGTCTGGGCCGAAGCGATGCCGACCACCAGGCTGGAGGTTGAAATGATGCCGTCATTAGCGCCGAGCACTGCCGCTCGCAGCCAGCCGACCCGCTGCACCAGATGCCGTTCGCTCGGATGTCGCATGCCTCAGTCTCCCTGCCTCGTTCGCGATGGGCATCCAGTGAGACGCCCATGGCGCGGACTGTTTCCGCACTTATGCCCGAAGGACTCAGCACTCGGTGGCCAACGCCGAGACCCCTCCATCATGCTTCCGCAATCCTGACGCGCAGAAGCTTGACCGAATTAAGGAACACGAGAACGTCTGGTCCCAGATGGATGAACGCCGCCTGGATTGGTCCAATCCAGCCCATGAGCGCGGCGGTGATGCCAAGCACATGGACCACTCCGACACCGACCCAGAGATTTTCCTGGACGGTCCGATAGGCGCGACGCGCGATAGTGCGCGCGCCAACAATCTTGCCGAGGTCGTCGGTCATCAGTGCGATGTCAGCGGCTTCCAACGCCGCCTGCGTGCCGCCGCCGCCCATGGCGATGCCAATGTCGGCACGCGCGAGTGCCGGCGCGTCGTTGACGCCGTCACCCACCATCGCAACCTTATAGCCGCGCTTCTGCAAGTCGGCGATCATGGCGACTTTGTCTTCGGGCATCAGGTCGGCCTTGACCTCATCGACACCCAAGTCTCTCGCAATCGCGTTAGCAGTCGTCTGATTGTCGCCGGTCAGCATGACGATATGTCTGACGCCATTTTCCTTCAAAGCGGCGATGGCTTCTCGCGCCCCTGGGCGCAGCGTATCGGCGATGAAGATGATCCCGCAAAACCGGCCGTCAACCGCGACGTGGACGGGCGTGCGATCCCGATCTTCGACAGCATAGGCGATGGACACGCCGTTCTCGCGAAGTAAAGCCGGATTACCTACGAGAACGGTTCTGCCTTCCACGGTCGCCCTAACGCCTCGACCCTGAACCTGCTCGTAGTTTTCCGGTTCCGGCACTGTGATTCCGTCCTCGGCGGCCGCCTCGACCACCGCCTTGGCCAAAGGGTGGGCTGAGCGGCGATCGGCGGCGGCCGCGATCCGCAGCAGTGTCGTTTCCGAAAAATCTGGATTGGTCACCTTGACGTCGACCACTAACGGCTTGTTGGCGGTCAGCGTGCCGGTCTTGTCAAAGGCGATCGCGTCTGCCTTGGCGAGTTGCTCAAGATAGAGCCCGCCCTTGATGAGAATGCCGCTGCGAGCAGCCCTGGCAATCGCGGCGATCATGACGATCGGCGTCGCCAGGCCAAGCTCTGCCGGCGAGGTGAAGATCAACAAGGTCACGATCTTGGAGACGTCGCGCGTCACCAGAAAAACGACGATCAGGAAGACGAACACGACCGGGATCAGCCATCCCGCGACCTTGTCGGCCAGCTTCTGCACGGGGGCAGCCTCGGCTTCGGCATTTTCGACCAGCGCGATGATGCGGGAGAAGATCGTATCGCCGCCGACCTTTTCGGTTCGGATGTCGAGCGCGCCGGCTTCAACGATGGTGCCGGCGAACACCTCTGCACCCTCCGTCTTGTCCTGGGGGACGCTTTCACCGGTGATCGGTGCCTGGTTGACCGAGGCTCGCCCGCCGACGACCACGCCATCGACCGGGATTTTCTCGCCGGTTCGCGCGAGGACGATGTTGCCCGCCTTGAGCGCCGCGATCGGCACCGTGCGCTCCGACCCGTTATCCCGCACGATCGCGGTTTGGGGCACGGACCCGATCAGCGCCTTGATCGAGGCGCGAGCGCGATCGGTATTGAGGTCGGCAATGAACTCCGCAATGAGAATGATGACCATTAGGACGGCGCCGGCCACAGTTTCGCCGCCGAATATCGCGACAATGGTCGCGATCGTCACGAAGATCTCGGTGCCGATCTTACGTTCAGTTATGAGGTCGGCGAGCCCTGTCCTGACCAGCGGATAGAGGCCGATGACGACCGCAGCCCAAAGCACCTGGATCGGCACAAGCTGTTGCCAATACAGCAGCGCCACCGTGCCGGTAAGCAGTATCCGGCCAATTTCGATCCAGCGTTCCCGTGTCATCAGGTCGCGCCAGGTCGCACCGTCTTCCCGGGGTTCAACTGCCTCACTCATCGTAACGCTGCCTCCTGTCGCTTCATTTTTCCGTTCGCCCGATAGAGGCTCCCGTTTCCCGCACCCTGAGGGGACATTTCGCCGCGAGCGCGGGGGCGAGCGCCCGCGGCGTGGTTCAGACCTCAAGGGGCAGGCCCGAACCAATCTCGATTTTAAGCACCGGAGCGAAAGCCCTTCCTGGCGCGACGCCTGGGTGCAGTTGACGGCCTGCGGAGCGCAAGATGCCGCGCGAGCAAGCGGTCCTCGGCCCTGAGCAACGAACCGAAAAGTCGCTTCGCACCTTTGAGCGGCAGCAAGGATAAAAGCCCCGTGCAGCGGAAACTGTGGACCACGCGCGCGCCTGGGGGGATTGCAGAGAGCAGGTAGCTTTCCTCCAGTGCGAAAAGCTTTCCCAGACCGAAGCGCAGGGCAAAGCACCGCTGCTCATCTACCGTTACAATGCGGGCATCGACGGTTCGGAAAGGCGCATTGCCTGTCTTCATGCGGAACGAATAATCGACCTTTGTATCCGACGTCAGCGAACCGGTTATTCTGACGAAAGGATGCCAGCGAGGGTAATCGTCAAACCTCGTGATGGCGGTCCAAACCCGCGGAAGCGACGTGTGGATGACGGTTTCATTCTCGACGGTGAACATGGCTCAGCTCCCGACGTCTCGACGGCCTTTTCAGGCTTGATCGTCGCGCGCGCCGAGCAATGTCTCGACCGGCGCGATCGTGATGAGCCCGATGCTACGTATGGTGTTGATCTCCGTCACGAACGTCCGAAGGCGCTCGTCTTCGTCGACGATTTCAACGACCAGGGGATCATTGCGATCGAGGAAGCCAGAGGCATGAATCAGTTTGGAATGCCCGAAGCCGACACGCCCGTTCAGGACCGTCACTCCAAGCAGTTTATGCGCTTTCGCCTTCTCCAGAATCACCTCGAACACGGGACGGTCGCCGCTCATCGCCAGTTCATCGGTGAAGATACGGAGCAAGGAATAGGATTTGGCTGTCATAACGCTGTCCTCTCTTCGTTTCGTGTCGAGGGGCCGACGACGTTTGCGGTTCGCCGCCGGCCCCTCTTGCTAGTTGGCCGGCAAGGGCTCATGCGGCTCTGCGCGCTCATCCCTTTGCCCGCGCCCGGCCATGTAGCGGGACATGAGCGCAGTGATCGCCGGCAGGACCAGCAGGGTGAGCGCCGTGCAGGTGATGAGGCCCCCGATCACGACTGTCGCGAGCGGACGCTGCACCTCGGCGCCGGTGCCCGTGGCGAGCGCCATCGGCACGAAGCCGAGGCTGGCGACCAATGCGGTCATCAGCACTGGCCGGACACGTTCCATCGCGCCGCCGATGATCGCTTCATCCTCATCGACGCCATCGTCACGCCGCTTTCGGATCGCGCTCATCATGACGAGGCCGTTGAGCACGGCGACGCCCGACAGGGCGATGAACCCAACCGCCGCCGTGATCGAGAAGGGTATGCCACGCAACAGCAGCGCAAACACCCCACCCGCCAGCGCCATCGGCACTGCCGAGAACACGATCGCCGCCGGCACGAAGCCGCCGAGCGCCATGTAAAGCAGTGCGTAAATGGCGAGGAAGCAGATCGGAACCACAATCAGCAGGCGCAAACGTGCCGACTGGAGGCTTTCAAACGTGCCGCCCCAATCGGTATACATGCCAGCGGGCAGATTGAGCTGGCCGATCTTCTCCTGGGCTTCGGTGACGAAGCCCCCGAGATCGCGACCGCGCACATTGACCTGCACGACGACCATGCGCTTGCCGTTCTCACGGCTGATCTGGTTCAACCCTTGTGTGTAGCTGAACCGTGCCACCTCGCGCAGCGCGATCGAGCGCGCGACCTCGCCCGGTCCTGCGGGCAGCATGACCGGAATCGCGCCAAGCGTTTCCAGATCGTCGCGCTGCGCGTCCGGCAGTCGCACCACCACTGAGAAGCGCCGATCGCCCTCGAACAGCAGCCCGGCCTCGCGCCCGCCGAGCGCGGCGGCGACGGTGTTCGCCACCTCCTCGACCGACAGGCCGTAACGCGCCGCAGCCTGCCGATCGATCTTAACGTCGAAGGTCGGCGCACCCGATGTTTGCTCTGCGCTGACGTCACCGGCGCCCGGTATCGAGCGAAGGATACCGGCGATCCGGTTGGCCTGGGCACTCATCGCGCCGAGGTCGTCGCCATAGAGCTTGACCGCGACATCCGCGCGCACGCCGGCGATGAGTTCGTTGAAGCGCATCTGAATGGGCTGCTGAATCTCGGTGCGATTGCCGATCAGCGGCTTCATCCGTTCCTCGATTCGCTTAAGGATGTCCTCCTTCGACTTGACCTCGGCCGGCCACTCATCCTCGGGCTTGGGGATGACATAGGTGTCCGAGGCGTTGGGCGGCATCGGGTCGGTGCCAAGGTCGGCGTTGCCGTTCTTGGAAAAGACCAATGCCACCTCCGGTAGCGATTTCAGCGCATTTTCTATCTGAAGCTGCATCTGCGTCGACTGGTCGATTGAGGCCGAGGGCACGCGGAAGTTGGTAACGGTGATGTCCTTCTCGTCGAGCTGCGGCATGAACTCCTCGCCGAGCAGGCCGAAGGCGAATATCGCCGCCACGAACACGCCCGCGCCACTGGCGACAAACGGCAGTGGATGCGCCACCGCTTTGGTCAGGAGTGGCGCGTATTTCTCCTTGAACCAGCGGATCGGCTTCACCTCCGTCTCGCTGACCTTGCCGGTGATCACGAGCGCGATCATGGCGGGCACGAAGGTCAGCGACAGCACGAAGGCGGACGCGAGCGCCACCATCAGGGTGATCGCCATCGGCGCGAAGGTCTTACCCTCGACGCCCTGGAAGGTGAGCAGCGGCACGAAGACCAGGAAGATGATGAGCTGGCCATAGACGGTCGGCCGGATCATCTCCTGTGCGGCGAGTGTGGTTTCCTCCATGCGTTCGGATCGGGTAAGAAGCCGTCCTTCATGCTCCTGCCGCTCCGCAAGGCGTCTGAGCGCGTTCTCCACGATGATGACCGCGCCGTCGACGATCAAGCCGAAGTCGAGCGCGCCGAGACTCATGAGGTTTCCCGACACGCCGAGCCTGTTCATGCCGGTAGCGGTCATGAGCATGGTGATCGGGATCACTGCCGCGGTGATGAGCGCTGCACGGATATTGCCCAGCAGCAGGAACAGGACGACGATGACGAGCAAAGCGCCTTCGACGAGATTCTTCTCGACAGTGGCGATGGTGGCGTTGACGAGCTTGGAACGATTGTAAACGGGCTCCGCGAAGACGTCGGGTGGAAGTGCCCGGTTGATTTCCGTGAGCTTGTCTGCCGCGCTGGTGGCAACGATCCGGCTGTTGCTGCCGGTCAGCATCAGCACGGTCGAAATGACCGCCTCCGATCCCATGCGGCTGCCCGAGCCGGTGCGGACCGCGCCACCGATCTCGACGTGACCGACATCCTTCACACGCACCGGCACGCCGGCGCGCGTGGCTACGACCGCCTCCTCAATGTCCTGGATCGACTTGAGGCGTGCGTCGGCGCGGACAAGGAAACTTTCACCGGCCCGCCGAATGTAATTGGAACCGGCAGAGAGGTTGGCCCGCTCCAGCGAGTCTGCCAGCTCCGTGATCGAGAGACCATAGGAAGCCAGCGCATTGAGGTTGGGTTGGACGAGATACTGCTTCACATAGCCGCCGTTGGAATCGACGCCGGCCACGCCCTGCACCGTCCGCATCTGCGGGCGAATGATCCAGTCCTGCACCGTCCGCAGATAAGCCGCCTTGGCGAGTTCGGTCGTCAGCTTCTCGCCTTCGGGCGTGAGATAGCTGCCGTCCGACTGCCAGCCGGGCTTTCCGTTCTCGATCTTCACGCCCTTCCCGTCGGGATGGCGGAAGGCGACCGAGTAGAAGAAAATCTCCCCGAGGCCGGTGCTGAGCGGCGCCAGATTGGGCTGGACGCCGGCAGGCAGGCTATCCCTTGCCTGGGCGAGCCGTTCGGTCACTTGCTGCCGCGCGAAATAGATGTTGGTGTCGTCGGTGAATACCGCCGTCACCTGGCTGAATCCGTTGCGCGTCAGTGATCGGGTCAGGGTGAGGCCGGGAATACCGGCCAACGCGGTTTCGACCGGAAACGTGACCTGCTTTTCCATGTCGACGGGACCAAGCGTCGGATTGAAGGTGTTGATCTGCACCTGACGGTTGGTGACGTCGGGCACGGCGTCGATCGGCAGTTTGGTGATTTGCCATGCGCCGATGCCGACGATGATGAGGACGAGGAAGGCGACGAACCATCGCCCCCTCACCGAGAGGCTGAGGATACGCGCGATCATTCCGCCGACTCCTTTTCGAGTTCGGCTTTCAGCAGGAAAGCGTTGGTGGTGGCGATCGGCGTCCCGGCCTTGAGGCCGGAGACGATGGCAACGAGCCCGCCGCTGCGGCTGCCGGCCTGGACCGTCTGCGCCTTGAAGCCGTCACGGGTCCGAACGAAGACGACGGTGCGATCCCCGATCGTCTGCACGGCATCCTGCGGCACCATAACGCCATCTTTGACGGCACCGCCGCTCGCAAAAATGCGCGCCTGGACGAGCTGCCCCGGAGCGAGCAAGCCCGCGTCACCCTTCGGCTCGATGACGACGGTCGCTGCCCGGCTCTGCGGATCGATCACGCCGGTCGCGGACCGGACGCGGCCCTCGATGGTGCGGCCGTCGCTGACGGTGAGTTCGACGCGATCGCCTGTGCGCACGCGCCCGGCGTCTGCCGGAGGAATGCTGGCCGTGATTTGCAGACGGCGCGGATCGGCAACGCGGAACAGTTCGGTTTCCGCAGCGACGAACTGGCCGAGATTGGCGGGAGCCGACGTGATGCGGCCACTGACCGGGCTCACCACCGCGACCGAGCGGCCGTCTCTCGACACCCTTGCTGCGCCCGCAGCCGCGCTCGCCCGGCGGGCATCGGCCTGTGCGACGGCGAGATTCGCTTCGGCGGCTTCATAGTCAGCTCTCGGACTCACACCTTGCGCCAGCAAGCCCCGCTCACGCGCGAGCTGGCGGTTGGCGAGCGTGACGCGCGCCGCCGCCGCCGCCTGATCGGCGGCGATCGTCGAAGCATCCCGGCTCTCAACGAGAGCGAGGGTTTCACCTTGCCCGACGGGATCGCCGATCCGCTTGAAGATTCGGGTCACGGTGCCGGGCGCTCTTGCGGTCAACACCGCCTCGGCATCCGGCGTAGCTTCAACCGTGGCGGCGGCCGGGATCGCCGCGTCCAGTTCACCGGACGCGGCGGGAGCAATGCCGATCTGTGACGCGGCGATGCCCTGCTGCGATATGGCTATCGTATCGGTTGGTGCAGCCGAAGCTTGCGACTCCGTTTCTGCTGCCGGAGCAGAGGCGGAAGGCTGCGTGAGGCGCGCGGCACCGAAGCCGAGCGCGGCGGCGGCGACCAGCCCAAGGGCGGCACCGGCATAGAGGCGGTTCTTGTCGTTCATTGGACCGGTTCTCCGGTGATGGTGAGGCCCTGGAGACGGGCGAGATTGGCGCGGGCATCGAGGCGGGCAGCGGCAGCGTCGAGAACGACCCCGCGCGCAAGTCCCAGCCCGTGCCTTGCCGCGATGAGTTCGATCAGGGGCGACTTGCCGGACTCGTAGGCGATGCGAGCAAGCCGGTAGGTCTCGTCTGCCGTTCGCAGCGTCTGTTCGGCCGCTGCGACACGCGCGTCCGCCGCTTCGTTGAGGGCGACAGCGGCGCTGATTTCTGCTTCCAATTCTAGCAAGGTAGCATTTGCCCGCGCTTCCGCGCCGCGTAGCTCCGCCTGGGCGGCGGCAATGTTCCCGCGATTGCGATCGAACAGCGGAAAGGGGACAGTTATCCCCGCGATGATCGCATTGGCCTTGTCGACTTCCAAACGACGGACGCCGACTGACGCCGTCACGTCCGGCACTGCTTGACGCCGTGCCACGATCACACGATGCGCTGCCGCCTCTCGCTCAGCCTTGGCGGCGAGGTAAGGTGCGGTCTGCATCGGGTCCACGGGACCATAGCCGGACCGCGCCTCGAACCTTCCCAGGAGAGGTTCGGACAAGGTAGTGAACGGTGTCGTCTGACCAGCAAGCGCGGAAAGGCGCGCATAGGCGCCGACCCGCTCGGCCTTCGCCGTGTCCACGGATGCCCGTAAAGAATTGACCTCGGTCTCGGCCTGAAGGCTGCGCAGCCGCGCTTCCTTTCCAGCCCCAACGAGCGCGCGTGCAGCACGCAGGTCAGTCTCGGCCTCCTCGACTTCATCTTCCGCCAGAGTGATTCGTCGATCAGCGATCTCCGCCGCGCCGTAAGCGCGGGCAAGATCATAGGCATAGGCCAGGCGACCATCCCTGCTCCTGGCGCGAGCGGCTACGACTCCCGCTTCGCCAGCCGCAATGCGCGCGGAGCGTTTGCCGCCCAGCTCGATGACCTGGTTGAGTTGCAGTGTGCTCTCGGCCCGGTCGAAACCTCTATAGGGCTGTTGACCGGCGATGTTCTCGGTCATCACCCCAATGCTGGGATTGGGCCGTGCCCGTGCTTGCCGGGCCAGGCCCTCGGCGCGTTCGACATCTGCTTCCAGGATCACCTGACGCGGCGCTTCCTGTGTCTCGCGAAAGAGTTCTGCGAAAGGCGGGGCGGTTTGCGCGTTTACACTTGTGCACATCAGGCCGCCGGCCGCCGTGAACAGGCCAAACAGCGCCACGCGAACGCGCCGTTGGCCGATATAATCGGTCATTTGGATTTTCCTTGAGGTTATGCTTGCGGAACGCCGGTCGGCGCGCGGGCATCAGCCTCGTGGGGGACGCAGAAGGGCTTCCGGTAAAAGACCGCTGATGACGAAGTCTTTGGAAACGAACCAGTCGCCTGAAACGGCGAAGAAAGTAGCAGTCATGCCAGTGCTAGGCACGATGTCCGCCAACCCATGAATGACCGTGTGGGTCGCCTTATGAAGATCGACTTCCGGCATGGACGGACTATCGTCATCATGCTGGACAAGAGCGCTTTCGATCCTCGTCTCATCATGGCCGGCCATCGAACTGTGCCAAGCATTCAAGCCGAGCACGTTGAGCATCGCTAGCATGGCCAACAGCGCGCCAACGATGAGGTATCGATTGGCGGCTTTTGCATGAAGGACATGGCGTTGGCCGAGGCGCATCTTCTTTTTACTATCGGCAAATGCGCAAATCGGCAATCCCGACCTTCCCGCAAGACAGCGAACGGCCCTCATGCCCGCCTCGCCCAATGCGGGTGGAGATCGTCGATCATATAGGCGTGTGCGGCACCGTCGCCCGTATGATATAGACGAATATGCTCATGATCCTTCGGTAGATCGTCATGCTCGTGCGGCACGACATCGGGGTCGTCAGACGGCCAAAATAGCAAGGCAAAAATCGTGCCCGCACTTGCAAAAATCGCCATCGCACCGAACGCAGCGGTCATGGAGATATTGGCGCCGAGTTGACCAACCAGCGGATAGCATATCAGCCAGCATATGTGGCTGAGAGCAAACTGTGCGGCAAACAGCGCCGGCCTGTCTTCTGCATTGGCCGATCGTTTGAGCAACCGCCCCGAAGGCGTGACGCTCATCGAATATGCGATCCCCAGCACGACCCAACCAGCGAGCAACATGTGCCAGTACGAAGGACCGACCGGAACGGCGATACTGATCCAGGTCATTGCGCCGAGGCCCACAGACAGGGCGACAGCTGCACCGACCATAACCCTTCGATCATCGATCCTGTCGAGCAATCGGGGCAGAAGCAGGGCTGCGGCGATCGAACCCAGACCATAAGCTGCCAGAGTCAGCGCCACGTCGCGTTGGGCCATCCCGAGTAAGCTCTGGACGATGACCACGGTGTTGACGATTACCATAGAGCTGGCGGCGGCGGCGGACAAGGTAATCGCCAGCAGACCGAGCAAGCGCGGCGTCTGGAGGTAGATACGCATCCCGCGCGTGGTCTTGGCATAGAGGCTTTCCTGCCGATCTGCTGACCGCTCGGCGCGCGGCAGAATGACCGAAACGACTAGCAGCGCCGAACCGATGAAACCGATCGCCGTGCCGGAAAACAGCCAATGGAAATTGATCACGGTCAACAAGGCGGCCGCCAGCATCGGGCTGGTGATATTCTCCATGTCATAGGCGAGGCGCGACAGCGAGAGCGCGCGGGTATAGTCGCGCTCATCGGGCAGGACGTCGGGAATGGTCGCCTGGAAGGTCGGCGTAAATGCCGCCGAGGCAGCCTGGAGCACGAAGATCAGGACATAGATTTGCCAAATCTCGCTCACGAAGGGCAGGCAGATCGCAACGGCCGCGCGCACGAGGTCCAGAGAAACGAGCAGCGCCCTGCGCGGGACGCGATCAGCAAAGGCCCCGGCGATGGGCGCAATCCCGATATAGGCGACCATCTTGATAGCGAGAGCTGTTCCCAAGACAGCGCCCGCATTGCCGCCAGCGAGATCGTAGGCCAGCAAGCCGAGCGCCACGGTCGCAAGGCCGGTCCCGACCAGGGCGATGACCTGGGCGAGCAGCAGATGCCGGTAGGTTCGGTTCGCAAGAACGGCGAGCATGGTTTCCAACGAGTCGGGCATATCCCCCCAGGGGGATACTTGCCTTTATCCTCGTTGCGGTTAAAAGGTCAATAAAGGACTGGTGTCGATCGCTCTTTCGGTCGGTGGCATCATGATCAAATTCCTACCTGGCGGTCGGTGAACCGAAAACTACGTCTCGACAGCATGACCTTAGGTAACGATGATAAGAAGATGTCCCATCCCCATCCTCACTCGACCCATCCCGCAATCGTCAAACGCCTCAACCGGGCTACCGGTCATTTACGCAGCATCGTGGACATGATCGAGAACGGACGATCCTGCTCCGATATCGCCATGCAATTGCAGGCGGTCGAAAAGGCGATCGCGACCGCCAAGCGAACCTTGATCCAGGATCACCTCAGCCACTGCATCGGTGGCGATCCGGCGCACGGCGAAAAGGCGATGGCTGAGTTTCAAGCTATCTCTAAATATCTCTAACCGACGCAGCCGGGAAAGAACAGCGACGGAGCCATGTCCACACTGTTTTCAAGTCAAACATTCCGCCGCTTTCTGTTGGGCCTGCTCGCCTTTGCTGTGCAACTTTCCGCTTGTCAGGCTATTGCACGCCACGCCCCTAGTGCAACGCTCGCTGCGGAGGCAGAACGCCATGCCGAATTAAAGCAGCAATCCGCTGCCCACGGCCACATCCATGACGACGGCGATGATGGCGAGCGCGTGCGTGGCCATGTGCATGGGCATAACCCGGCCGACCATAGCCATGATACGCCTATCGGTGTTGCCCAGTCAGGCGTCGATCTCCCTCTTGTGCAACAGGGATGGCCACCTCAGGCCGGACCGATATTGAGCGGCCGCAACAGCGACCCTATGGACCGCCCCCCGGAGTACCTGTCCTCGATGTGACCGCGACGCCGCGCCAGCGCGGCAATTCACATAGATAGACAGGTATTCTCATGATACAGGCTTTTACTGAGCCGGCGCACGGACGACGTGCGTCCTCCCGGCTCCTATTGTTATTGTTCTTGACCGGGCTGAGCCTCGTTCTTTGGACCGGCACCGCCTTCGCCCATGCCGTCGCCGAAGGCGATAAGGGCTATATCCAGGAGATCAGCGGGGTTCACCTGCTGGAGTTTATGTATCTCGGCGCCAAACATATGGTGACGGGATACGATCATATTTTATTTCTGTTCGGGATCATCTTCTTCCTCTATCGGATGAAGCATATCGCGATCTATGTCAGCCTGTTCGCGATCGGCCATTCGACGACCATGCTGCTGGGCGTTTTCTTCGACTTCGGCATCAACAGCTATATTATTGACGCGATCATCGGCTTTTCGATCGTCTATAAGGCGCTCGACAACCTTGGGGCGTTCCAACGCTGGTTCGGCTTCCAGCCGAACACCAAGGCTGCAACGCTGATATTCGGTTTCTGCCACGGCTTCGGCTTGGCGAACAAGATCATCGACTATGAGATTTCTCCCGACGGCCTGCTGCCTAACCTGCTGGCCTTCAATGTCGGCGTCGAACTCGGTCAGTTGCTCGCGCTCGCCGCCATTCTGATCATCATGGGCTTCTGGCGCCGAACGCCGAGCTTCTGGCGTCATGCCTACACCGCCAACGTCGTGATGATGACCGCCGGGTTCGTGCTGATCGGATATCAGCTCACCGGCTGGGTCGTCGCCTGATCAAAGGATTTGAACCATGTATAACTCGCCCATACCCTCACAAGCCGAACTGCCGTCATCCGGCCAGCTTATCCGTTCGACCGTGATCGCTGCCGTGACAGCCGTCGCGCTCCTCGTCACGATCGTGCTCCCGGCCGAATATGGTGTCGATCCTACCGGAATCGGCCGCGCGCTCGGTTTCACTGATATGGGGGATATAAAGCGCCAACTCGCCGAAGAGGCCGAAGCGGACAGGAAAGTTGATACCGCCGCGAATGATGCCAGAAGCAGGGCCATCATCGAGGCCGCTGCATCAGGAAGAACCATCGCCCCTGGGCAGAGCGCCGACGCCCCGCCCGCAGTCGACGCTGCGCCGGGCCGGACTGATCGGATGAGCGTCACTCTGAAACCCGGCGAGGGTGCAGAGGTGAAGCTCGTGATGAAACGAGGGGAAAAGGCGAGCTTCGTCTGGACCGTTCAAGGCGGAGCCGTGAATGTCGACCTCCACGGTGACGGCGGCGGACAATCGATCAGCTACGAAAAGAAGCGCGGCCTTTCCAGGGGCGAAGGCGTAATTACGGCTGCGTTTAACGGCAATCATGGTTGGTATTGGCGCAATCGGGGTGATGCCGAAGTGACCGTGCTTCTGGAAACTCAAGGCCAGTATGCCGACATAAAGCGGCTAATCTAGCGCATAAAAACAGAGTGCCTTCCTTGGGATTCTACAGCCGATACCGAGTTATACTCGGTATCGGCCATTCAGATTGTACTGACCATGTCGGATTGAAGAAATAGATATGCCTTTCGACATTCGCCAACTTCGCTACGCCATCGCCGCGGCGGATCATGGCAGCTTCTATCGCGCGTCCAGGGTGCTGGACGTGGAGCAGTCGACGTTGAGCCGGGCCATCCTGAAGCTGGAGCGGGTGATCGGCGGACGGATTTTCAACCGCTCGCAGGGCGGCGTCAGCATGACGCTCGCCGGCGCGCAGTTCATCCGCGCGGCGCGGTCGATGGTGGCGAACGCGGACAAGATGGTGGCAACGATGCGGGCGGCGGGCCAGGGCCGCGCGGGGGGACTTATGATCGGACACAACAGCGCGATCTCGGCCGGCCATCTGCGCGCCACCATACTGGGCTGGCGAGCGGCAAATCCCGATGTCGAGATCGACGGCGTGGAAGCCGACCGGGGCGCGCTGCTCGCGGGGCTCGATACGGGCGAGATCGATATCGCGGTCCTGGTCGGCGAAGCGGGCCATGCCGGATTCCGGCGTGAGGGGTTGTGGAACGAGCGTGTCATGGCCGCGTTGCCGGCAGATCATGCCCTTGCCGCAAGCGAGGCCGTTCATTGGACCGATTTGCGGCGCGAGCGCTTTCTGCTGCCTGCCGCCGATCCCGGCCCGGAAATCCGCGACCTGCTGCTCGGCCGCCTGATGATGGCGGGCGAGCCTCCCGATATCAGGATGCATCAGGCCAGCCGCGAGGCGATCCTGAGCGTGCTGGGCGGCGGTCTGGGCGTGTCGATCGTCTGCGAGGGCGCGACGGGCGCTCGCTATCCCGACGTCATCTATCGCCCCGTCCAGGGCGAGCAGGGACCGGCCTTCATCAACTATTCGGGCTACTGGCGAAAGGACAACGCCAATCCCGCGCTGAGGCGTTTCCTCGCCTTCGTGCGCGACCGCTATGCGCTGTCCTTCGACATCCCGTGACCGCGCGAGACAGTGACATGCGACGTTAACAGGCGGGATCGCAACCAACGGCCGGCCTGATTTGCAACCGGAGAAAGGAGCCGTCATGACGCAGGGAAAGACACTCATCATCGTGCTGGTCACGCTGATCGTCGGGTTCGGAGCGGGTTTCGTTCTGCGCCCGGTGATCGCGCCGGCCGAACCGGCAGCAGCGGTCGCGAGTCCTGTGCCCGTCGCCGCGCCCGCGGAGCCGCGCGGCAAGCAATATTTCGCGGCGCATCTCGACGAGGCCCGGCAGGTTCTGACACAGTGCGCGGAAGGCTCGACGCGCGGCGACGAATGCTTCAATGCCGAGATGGCCGTGACCGAGGCGGAGGGCCGAGCGCGGCACAAGAAGTTCTTTGGCAATTGACCACGCGAACGGGCTTTCAGTCCCCCTGCGCGCGATGCCGGCGAAAGGCGCGGTCGGTGGCCATGAACCGCTCCAGCATCGGCGCGATCAGGCGCGCGGGCGGGATCGGGCTGCCCTCGCCGAGAATCTCGCCGTAGCGCCGTAAATCCTCGAACAGCGGCGCGGGCAGTTCCACGGCGAGCTTGACGGGCTTGTCCTCGGGGATCTGCCCCAGCTTGAGTTTGGTCATCGCGTTGCTCCGATGGGTTCGAGGATCAAATCTCTCGTCAGGACGACCCTGAGCGGATGCCCCGGCCGGATGGTGAGCGTCGGCTGCACATTGAGCTGCCGCCGCACGACCTGCTGTCCGGTCTGGTTGATGGTGTCCTGCGATCCCCGCCGAAGCGCGCGGGTGAGGTCGTCCTCGCTGTCGGCCCCCAGCTCGGCGCCGACGCCGAGCAAGGTCGAGACGGCGGCGGCTTTCAGCAGATTGCCCCAATGCTGATTGACGCGACCCTGTAGCCCCGCAAATCCCGCGGCGTCCGTTCCGGGCTGGCGCTCGAGAACGATCGAGCGCCCGTCCGGCATGATGAGGCGGTCCCAGGAGAGCAGCACACGCGTCTGCCCCGCGGCGACCTCGCTGTCATATTCGCCGATCAGCCGCGCGCCCTGCGGAATGAGCAGGATGCGCCCGGTGATGCTGTCATAGACGTTCTGCGTCACCTGGGCGGTGATCTGGCCGGGAAGGTCGGAACGGATGCCGGTGATCAGCGCGGCGGGGATGATGCTGCCGGCCTGGACAATGTTGGGCGAGGCCGGCGCGGTCAGCCGCTCGGCGCTGACAGTGCGCTGATTGGTCGCTTGCGCCATGAACGCCCGCTTGGCGGCTTGGTCGCCCTGCGCAGCCTCTGACGGTTGCGGAGCTGCGGCCTCCGGCGCTGCGATGGCGAGGCTCGGCAAGGACGGCATCGCACCGGTCCCGGCGCTGCTTCCGCCGAGGAACACCATGCTGGTGCGGGCTGCATCGCGTTCCTGGGCGATGCGCTGGCGAGCGGCTTCGGCGGCCTGGATGCGCGGATCGGGCTGCGCGCCGACCGGTGGCACGGGCACATTCTCCCCGCGCTGCTGCGCCGAGACGATCGGGCCGCCGAGATCGCCGGGAAGCCTGGGGCCGAGCTTCGGGACCTGGCCGTAATCCTTCGGCCCCGAGGTGATGGTCTCGGATGCGGCGCGGCTGTCGGTATTGTAGAGTTCCTTCGCCGCCTGTTCTCCTTTGGGCGCGAGCGCATACCAGAGCGAGCCGCCGATACCGAGCCCCGCGACCACGCCGAGCGTCGCCAGCGCCTTCCTCGAAAGGCGCATGACGCGCGGCGCAGGCCCGCGAAGCTGAAAGGCGGCGGGGTTCGCGGATGCGGGTTGGGGGGATGCCTGCGGCGCTGGCTGGACGGGCGTATTGGTGGGATCGGCCATCACCGCCCCCTGCGGGACGTGTCCGCGCCGTCGCGCACGATTCGCACGCGCCGCTCGGTGCGCTTGTCGCTCAGGCGCAATTCCGCGCTGGCGAACAGGCGATCGACCACCATATAGCGCCCCTGCACGCGGTAATTGACCAGCTCGGCGTCGCCAGCCGCGCCGGTCACGAACAGCGGCGGCATCTCGCCCTGCGAGATCCCGGCCGGGAACTCGATGAACACCTGCGCGGAATCGTCGAAGGCGCGCACGGGCTTCCACGGCACGCGGTCGCCCTCGATCCGGTAGCGGAAATTGAGCGCCGCGATGTCGATGCCGGTGGCGACGGGGGCCGAGGCGGCAGCGGCGGCGTTTGCGCCGCGCAGGGCGATCAGCGCGTCCTGCGGATAGGTCCACGACACCGACGCCATATAGGTCGAGGCCGTCGCGCGCAGTTCGATATGATAGGTGCGCCGGTCGGTGTTGATGACGAGGTTAGTGAAAATGTCGGGCCGCGTGGGCTTCGCGAGGATATGCACGCGCGCCGTCGCGCCGCTGCCGCTCACCGTGTCGCCGATGATCCAGCGCACGGTGTCGCCGGCCGCGACCGGCCCCGGCCCGACGAGCTGCTCGCCCTCCTGAAGCGCGATGTCCGTCACCTGGCCGGGCGCGGTATATACCTGATAAAGCGCGCCTTCGGTCCAGGGATATTGCTGGATGGCGTTCACATAGCCGTCGCGGGTGGGTTGCACGCGGGCGGCCGCGTTCGCGGCCCCGACGCGGCGGCGCGGATCGGTCGCTTCTCGCGGCGAGGCGCTTTGCGTGACCGGCTTCAACTGGCCCGGAAGCGGCAGCGGTTCGGGGATAGTCACCACCTCGACCACGCGTGGCGGTTGTGCGGCCGGCGTGGCCGCGATCTCGCGCGGTGGATCATCGTAAGCGATGCTCGGCGCTTTCGCCGATGAGGTGGCGCAGCCGGCCAGCGCGGTTGCGGACAATAACATAACCGCGCTGGCGGCATGGCGGGCGGACATGCGTGTCATTGCGACAGCTCCTTGCTCCAGTTGAGGGCGTTGACGAACACGCCGAGCGGGTTCTTGCGCAGCGCGTCGGGGGTGCGCGGGGTCTGGACAACGACAGTGAGGATCGCCGACCAGCGGGTCGTCTCGGCGAGACTGCCGTCCTGATAGCGCCGCTCGATCCAGGCGACGCGGAAGCTGTCGCCGGAGGCACGGATCACGCTGGAGACGTCCACCGCGACCTGCACCTTGCCGACCTGTGCGATCGGATCGTTGGCGCGCGCGTAGTCGTTGAGCGCCAGTGCGCCCTTGTCGGTCGTGAAATCGTAAGCCCTGAGCCAGTTCTGCCGGACGATGACCGGATCGGCCGGGATCGCCCTGACCTGCTCGATGAACCGGGCGAGATGGAACGCGATCTGCGGATCGGTCGGGCGGTAGCCGGTTTCGGCGGGAGCGACGGCCTGCGCTTCGCCGAGCCGATCGACCTGCACCACCCAGGGCACGATATGGCCGCGGGCGGATTGCCAGACGAGTCCGGCCGAGAGCCCACCGGACAGGGCGAGCGCGCCGAAGAAGGCAAGGCGCCAGTTCTTCGCCTGCACGCGGGCGGAACCGATGCGGTCGTCCCAGACCTGCGCGGCGCGCTGGTAGGGCGTCGCGGGTTCGGGGGTCTGGCCGTAGCGGATGGTGGGTCGTCGGAACATTTTCGGATCACTCCCTTTCCTTGACGTCGGGACCGCCGCCGCCGCCGTGGCTGTCGCCGGCCTTCATCGTGTGAGCGAGGACGGTCGCGCCGTGGGTCGCGGACTGGCGCTGCTTCATGGCCGAGGCCCATGCGGGCGGCGCGGAAGCCGGGGCTGCCGGCGATGCCGCGGGCGCGGGACTTCCCGATGCGGGAGCGACGCCCAGCCCGGCGCGGGCGCCTGTGCGGAAGTTGTCCTTCATGGATGCGCTCGCCTTGCCGGCCATCCGGCGCAGCGGCGAGAGCGCGGCATTGACGGCGCCGGTCGCCGCCGTCTGTCCGACAGCGGCCATGCCGCCCGCCACAGCGCCCGCGCCGCTCCTGCCGAGCGAGCCGACGCTGTAGGCGCCCGCCGCGCCGCCCGCCATGCGCGCGCCGCCTTGCGCGGCTGCCGCACCCATCCGCCCGGTCGCGCCTATGGTCGAGGCGGCAGCGCCGACGCCGAGCTTCGCGGCGGCGGCGCCACCGACCAGCGCGCCGCCCGCCGCCAGCACGGTGCCGGCCGCCGCGCCCGCGCCGAGCTGCGGCCCGCCCGAGACGATCCCGTTGGCGATGCCGGGGCCGAAGATCGACAGGCCGAGCAGCGACAGCGCGCCGAGCGCGATCGCCAGAACCTGCCGCGCGTCGGGTTCGGGACCGACCGTCGCCGTGAACGTGCTGAACAGGGTCGTGCCGATCCCGGTGATGACCGCGAGCACCAGCACCTTGATCCCGCTGGAGACGATATGGCCGAGCACTTTTTCGGCCATGAACGCGGTGCGGTTCCAGAAGGCGAAGGGCAGCAGGACGAATCCGGCCAGCGTCACCAGCTTGAACTCGATCAGGGTGATGAATATCTGGATGGCGATAATGAAGAAGGCGAGGACGACGATCAGATAGGCGAGCAGCAGCACGGCGATGATCGCGAGATTGGCGAACACCGACCAGAGGCTGTTATAGGCCTCCATCGCGTCGATCAGTGGCTGCGCCGCATCGAGACCCTTTGCAGCGATCGTGCCGGGCTTCATGAACTCCGCGAGGCTGAGGGCATCGCCACTCGCCTTGAGCCCCAGCCCCGCGAAGCTGTCGAACAGGATCGTCGCCAGTGTCTGGAAATTGCCGATGATGAAGGCGAAGGCGCCGATATAGAGGGTTTTCTTGACCAGCCGCTGGATCACGTCCTCATCGGCGCCCCAGGCCCAGAACAGCCCGGCGATGGTCACGTCGATCGCGATAAGGGTCGAGGACAGGAAGCCGACCTCGCCGCCGAGCAGGCCAAAGCCGCTGTCGATGTAGCTGGTGAAGGTGTCGAGGAAGGTATCGACGATCCCGGTGTCACTCACGGCGCGGTGCTCCCGGCCTGATCGGCGGGGACAAAGGGGCCGGGAAGCTCCGGCCGGATCGCCTCGTCAGCCCGGCTGCCGTCGCTGTCATATGCGGCGGGAAGCGCAGGATGCTCGCCCGGCGCGGGCGCGTCGGCATCCTTGCCGAAGAAGCGGCGGCGCTTTTCCGCCCATGCCGCCTCGCAGCCGGAATCCGGCATGGTGAGCGTGGCGCAGCGTTCCAGTTCGCGCGCCAGCCGCTTCTCCTGCTCTCCTTCTTCAAGGACGGGCAGGACGGCTTCAAGCTGCGGTTCATGCGGTTCGCGCGAGCCCGCGAGCGCCACGGCCAGCATGATGCCGCCGAGCGCGGCGACACCGGCGATCTTTGCATTGCGCGACATGCGGCTTCTCCTGTCAGTCGCGGCCGAAGAAGCGGCGGAAGCGTTCGCGCCCCTCCGCCTCGATCGCGGCCTGCCGCGCGGCGTCGAGCGACTGCGCCCGTCCCTGCGCCGCGACGGCGGCGGTGAGGTCGGCGAGCTGCTGCGATTGCAGGGCGAGAAGCTGGTTGCCCGCCTGCGCGGCCTGGAGCGCGCCGGTCGCCGACTGACTGGCCGAGACCAGGCTGTTCATCGTGGTGCGCGCGCCCTCGATATTACCGACGACGCCGGCCTGCACCTGCAAGGAGTCCTGGAACGCGCCGACGCTGTCCTCCCAGCGCGCGTTCGCATTGGCGATCATCTGGGCGTTGGTGCCGGTGAGCGCGGTGCCCTTGTAACGGTCGGTGAAGGCGCTCTGGATGTCCCGGACATCGTAGGCGATGCGCTGGGCCTGCCTAAGCAGCTGCTGCGTCTGCCGGACCTGCTGCTGGAGAACGTCGACCGTCGAGAGCGGCAGCGAAGCGAGATTGCGCGCCTCGTTGATGAGGCTCGTCGCCTGCTGCTGAATTTGCTGAATCTGGTTGTTGATCTGCTGGAGCGACCGGGCGGCGGTCAGCACGTTTTGGGCGTAATTGGTCGGGTCATAGACGATCCCGCCGAACTGGGCGTGCGCGGGCGTCGCGGCGGTGGTGCCGATCATGCCGGACGTGGCGATCGCGCCGGCCAGCATGGCGCGGCGCAGGATGGTGGCTTTCATGGGATCATGTCCTTCAAGGCAAGGGGGAGCTGGCCGGTATCTTCCCGGTTTCCGGCCAGCGGATCGGGTTGAGGTTCGGGAAGAAGCTCGACCGCCCAGGCGCAGCCGCGGTGACGCAGCCATTCGGCCGCGAAGGCAGGCGCGCCATGCGCCTCCACCAGCTCCGCGATCCGGCGCTGATCGGTCTTGGAAGAGGCGGCGGCGAAGGCCAGCGCGACCTCGCCAAGCCCCAGCTCGAACAGGCGGTTGCCGCGCCTTGACTGGCAGTAATAATCGCGCTTCGGCGTCGCCCGGCTCAGGATTTCGATCTGGCGGGCGTTGAGCCCGAACCGCTCGTAGATCACCGCGATCTGCGGTTCGACCGCGCGTTCGTTCGGCAGGAATATCCGGGTCGGACAGCTCTCGACGATGGCGGGCGCGATCGTGCTGCCCTCGATCTGCGCGAGCGACTGGGTGGCGAAGATGACGCTGGCGTTCTTCTTACGCAGCGTCACCAGCCATTCCGAAAGCTGTTTGGCGAACGCGGGCGATCCCAGCGCCAGCCAGCCCTCGTCGATGACGATGAGCGTCGGGCTGCCGTCGAGCCGCCCCGCGATGCGGTGAAACAGGTAGGACAGGACGGCCGGGGCCGCGCCGCTTTCCATCAAGCCTTCGGTCTCGAACACCTGAACGGTGGCCTCGCCAAGCCGCTCGGTCTCGGCATCGAGCAGCCGGCCCCATGCTCCGCCCACGCACCAGGGCGCGAGCGCCTGCTTGAGCTGCTGGCTCTGGAGCAGGACGGCAAGGCCCGTCAGGGTCCGTTCCGCGATCGGCGCGGTGGCGAGCGAGGTCAGCGCCGACCAGATATGCTCCTTGGCCTGCGGGTCGACGGTCACATTCTCGGATGCGAGGATCGCCGCCAGCCATTCGGCGGCCCAGGCGCGTTCGGCTGGGTCGTCAATATGGGCGAGCGGTTGGAGCTGCACGCCGTCCCCGGCCTCGTCGGCGAGCATCCCGCCGAGATCCTGCCAGTCGCCGCCCATACCGATCGCAGCCGCGCGGATGCTGCCGCCGAAATCGAAGGCGAAGACCTGCGCGTTCTCGTAGCGGCGAAATTGCATCGCCATCAGTGCAAGCAGCACCGACTTGCCGGAGCCGGTCGGCCCGACGATGAGGGTGTGCCCGACATCGCCGACATGAAGGGAAAACCGGAACGGGGTCGAGCCTTCGGTCTTGCCATAAAGCAAGGGGGGCGCACCGAAATGCTCGTCCCGTTCCGGCCCCGCCCATACTGCTGACAGGGGGATCAGGTGGGCGAGATTGATGGTGGAAATCGGAGGCTGGCGGACGTTGGCATAGGTGTGGCCGGGGAGGCTCCCAAGCCACGCCTCGATCGCGTTCATGCCCTCGGGGATCACGGTGAAGTCGCGACCCTGGATGACCTTTTCGACCAGCCGCAGCTTTTCAGCCGCAATGGCGGGATCGCGGTCCCACACCGTCACGCTGGCGGTGACATAGGCCATGCCGGCGTAGTCGGCGCCCAGCTCCTGCAAGGCAGTGTCGGCGTCGGCCGCCTTGTTCGAGGCATCGCTGTCGAGCAGCGTCGATGCCTCGTTGGTCATCACTTCCTTGAGGATCGCAGCAACGCTTTTGCGCTTGGCGAACCATTGGCGGCGGATGCGGGTCAGCAGCTTCGTCGCGTCGGTCTTGTCGAGCATGATCGCGCGGGTCGACCAGCGATACTCGAAGGCGAGCCGGTTCAGTTCGTCGAGCAGGCCGGGGAAGGTGACGCTCGGGAATCCCGTGATCGTCAGCGTGCGCAGATGATGGTCGCCGAGTTTCGGCTCCAGCCCGCCGGTCAGCGGCTCGTCGGCGAGCAGCGCGTCGAGATGCATCGGCGTTTCCGGCACGCGCACGCGCTGGCGCCGGGTCGAGATCGTGCTGTGCAGGTAAGTCAGCGTCTCGCCGTCATCGAGCCAGCAAACCTCGGGCACGAAGCCCTCGACCAGATTGAGCACCCGGTCGCTGCGATCGGTAAAGCTCTGGAGCAATTCCCACGGATCGACGCCCGTGCCGGAACGGCCTTCATAGAGCCAGGTTTCGGCGCGGGCGGCGTCCTCGGCCGGTGGCATCCAGAGGAGCGTCAGATAATAGTCGCTCTCGAAATGCGCGCCTTCTTCGCGAAACTGTTCGCGCCGCTCCATATCGACCAGCGCCGAGACCGGATCGGGAAAGTCCGATTCCGGATAGTCGAGCGCGGGCGTGCGCTGCGCTTCGACGAAGATTGCCCAGCCCGAGCCGAGACGGCGCAGCGCATTGTTGAGCCGCGCCGTGGTGGCGACCAGCTCGGCTGGCGTGGCGGAATCAAGGTCCGGTCCCCGAAAACGGGCGGTGCGCTGAAAGCTGCCGTCCTTGTTGAGAACGACGCTTGTCCCGACCAGCGCGGCCCAGGGCAGGAAGTCGGCGAGATGCGCGGCGCCGTTCCTGTATTCGCGCAAGCTCATCATGGCTGCATCCATGTCGGGTAGCGGAGGTGGCGGCGGGCCACGTCGACGAACTGGGGATCGCGCCGCGCGGCCCATACCGAGAGCGCATGGCCGATCGCCCATATCGCGAGGCCGGCGATCCAGAGGCGCAGGCCCAGCCCGATCGCGCCTGCCAGCGTCCCGTTGACGATGGCGAGCGAGCGCGGGGCGCCTCCGAGCAATATCGGCTCGGTCAGCGCCCGGTGGACCGGCGCGAAGTAGCCCGCGATGGGCTCGCCATGATCGGCCGCGCCGGTCATGCGACCATCGCTCCGCCACCGAAGGAAAAGAACGAGAGGAAGAAGCTCGACGCGGCGAACGCGATCGACAGACCGAACACGATCTGGATCATCCGCCGTGCCCCGCCCGACGTATCGCCGAAGGCCAGGGTCAGCCCGGTCACGATGATAATCATCACCGCGATGATCTTGGCGACCGGCCCCTCGATGCTTTCGAGGATAGACTGGAGCGGCGCCTCCCACGGCATCGACGATCCGCCCGCATGGGCGGGCATCGCGTAGAGCAGCCCGGCCGCGGTGATGCCGATATGGCCGAGGCGGTCGAGCACGGTGCCGCCGAGCAGGCGGCCCTTCATGGTCCTGAGAGGCGTGGCGTCGTTGGTCATGGCAGGTCTCCGGTCTGGGGGGTGGTGAGCGGCGTGAGGCGGTAGTCGCCGGTCGCGGCGTCGAGCCCTTCGACGCGGGCCAGCTCGGCGAGGCGGCGGCCGTGCCCGTCGCGGACGAGCACGGCGATCAGGTCGATGGTCTCGGCCAGCAGCGCGCGCGGGACCGTGACGACGGCCTCCTGAATGAGCTGCTCCATACGGCGCAGCGCGCCGAGCGCGGTTCCGGCGTGGATCGTGCCGATGCCGCCCGGATGGCCGGTGCCCCAGGCTTTGAGGAGATCGAGCGCCTCGGCGCCGCGCACCTCGCCGATCGGGATGCGATCAGGGCGCAGGCGCAGCGAGGACCGGACGAGATCGGACAGCGAGACGACGCCATCCTTCGTGCGCATGGCGACGAGGTTCGGCGCGGCGCATTGCAGCTCCCGCGTGTCCTCAATCAGGACGATACGGTCGGTGGTCTTGGCGACTTCCACCAGCAGCGCATTGACCAGCGTGGTCTTGCCACTGCCGGTGCCGCCCGCCACGAGGATGTTGGCGCGAGCGGCGACGCCATCGCGGCATGCCGCCGCCTCGGCCGCCGACATGATCCCGGCGGCCGCATAGTCGTCGAGCGTGAACACCGCGACGGCGGGCTTGCGGATGGCGAAGGCCGGGGCCGCGACGACGGGCGGCAGCAGCCCCTCGAACCGCTCGCCCCCTTCGGGCAGCTCGGCGGAGACGCGCGGGGACCGGGCATGAACCTCGACGCCGACATGATGCGCGACCAGGCGGACGATGCGCTCGCCGTCAGCGGCGGCCAGCGTCATGCCGGTGTCGCTGATGCCCTCGCCGAGCCGGTCGACCCACAGCCGTCCGTCCGGGTTCAGCATCACCTCGATCACGGCGGCATCGTCGAGCCAGGCCGCGATCGACGGCCCCAGCGCCGTGCGCAGCATCCGCGCGCCGCGCGTGTTCGCTTCGGATCGGATCGGCTGGACGGACAAGAAACGGCCCCTGAATTAGGCCGGGCGAACCGCCGCCCGGCGTCAGGGGCACATCAAGAGAGACAGGAAATCGCGCGAGGCAACAACTATGTCAGGGCGTAGTAGTGACGGCGGCAGATAAGTGCGCGTTGCGGTCTGACGCTTTCAGCACCGCTCTCCGCCCGCGCTATTTCGTGAAGATACCTGGCCGATTCGCGCATGGCCGGCCCCGGCTGGTTCGCTGCACTGTCATGTGTCGGTGGAGCCGCCGTCACGACCTGCAATATCCTCCGGTATTTCGTCGAGCAGGCTCTTGCCGCTGGCGTAGCGGCGGCCCAGCGTCTCGACAAAACCCTCATAGCGCTTGCGGCCCTTGACCTGGGCGGCCGCCTGATCCTCGTCGGGCAGCGGCGGCGTCACCGCCAGCCAGAAGCGGACGAAAAGCGCCAGTGCCTCGGTGGTGAGGCCGGTGTTGCGTTCGAGCCGCTGGACCTGCCGCGAAAGCCGGTCGAGCCTTCGGGCGAAGGCCGCCTCCATCCGGTCGGCGCCGTCCGGCGACATCCAGGAGGTGACGGCGGCTTCCACGATCGCCGAGCGCGAGATGCGGCGGCGGATCGCCAGCTCGCTGACCTGACGGGCCAGCTCGGGCGGAAAATAGACGTTGAGACGCACGCGCATGGGAATCTCCTACATTTCGATGCCGTCGTCGGGATCGAGCGACGCCTGCCGCGCGACGCCCTGCATCCGCCGCCGTGCCGCCGCCTGGCGCGCAGCATCCTCGGGTTCGTCCTCGACGATGGAAAACTCCTGCGCGGGCGGTGCGGGCGTCGTCTCCTTCACGATGGCGACATGATCGGGAAGCTCGGGCTCGCGGCGCAGCCCGCTGTTGGCGGCATCCTCCTGGCGCCGGATGATTGCCGCGATCTCGGCGGGATCGGCCGAAGCGGCGAGCCCCGTCCAGTCGTCGGGACGGATTTCCCGAGGTGGCGATGCGGCCGGATCGGGCGGCGGCATGATCCGCGCGGCGAGACGGGGATCGGCGTAGTAAGCAGCCTTCTTCGCGCGGATGGGCTGGACGCCCGACACCATGACGATTTCCTCGTCGGGCGGCAGCTGCATGACCTCGCCCTGGGTCAGAAGCTGGCGGGCGGTTTCGGAGCGCGAGACCATCAGATGCCCGAGCCAGGGCGAGAGCCTGTGCCCGGCGTAGTTCTTCATCGCGCGCATCTCAGTCTTGGTGCCGAGCGCCTTCGACACGCGCTCGCCCGTCTTCTCGTTGTTGGTCGCGAAGCTCACCCGAACATGGCAGTTATCGAGGATCGCATTGTCCTGCCCGTAGGCTTTCTCGATCTGATTGAGCGACTGCGCGATGAGGAAGGATTTCAGGCCATAGCCGGCCATGAACGCCAGCGCGCTCTCGAAAAAGTCCAGGCGCCCGAGCGCGGGAAACTCGTCGAGCATCAGCAGCAGGCGATGACGCCTGGCGCCGCTCGGCAGTTCCTCCGTCAGCCGCCGCCCGATCTGGTTGAGCATCAGGCGGATGAGCGGCTTGGTCCGCGAGATGTCGCTGGGGGGAATGACGAGGTAGAGCGTCGCCGGCTGCTCGCCCGATACGAGATCCATGACGCGCCAGTGGCAGGCGCGCGTGACCCGGGCGACGACGGGATCGCGGTAAAGCCCGAGAAACGACATGGCGGTCGAGAGCACGCCCGAGCGTTCGTTGTCGCTCTTGTTGAGCAGTTCGCGCGCGGCCGAGGCCACCACCGGATGCACGCCGGCTTCGCCGAGATGGGGCGTCGCCATCATCGCGGCCAGCGTCTGCTCGATCGTCCGCGCCGGGTCGGACAGGAAGGCGGCGACACCCGCCAGGGTCTTGTCGGGCTCGGCGTAGAGAACATGCAGGATCGCGCCGACCAGCAACGCGTGGCTGGTTTTCTCCCAGTGGTTGCGCTTCTCCAGGCTGCCTTCGGGATCGACCAGCACGTCGGCCACGTTCTGCACGTCGCGGACTTCCCACTGGCCGCGCCGCACCTCCAGCAGCGGGTTGTAGGCGTCCGACGCCGCGTTGGTCGGGTCGAACAGCAGCACGCGGCCATGCTGCGCGCGGAAGCCCGCGGTCAGCGTCCAGTTCTCGCCCTTGATGTCATGAACGATCGCCGATGCCGGCCAGGTCAGAAGCGAGGGGATCACGAGGCCGACGCCCTTGCCGCTGCGGGTCGGCGCATAGCACAGCACATGCTCGGGGCCGTCGTGGCGCAGATAGGCGCGGCCCAGCTTGCCGAGCACCACACCGTCGTCGCCGAGCAGCCCGGCCGCACGCACCTCGTCCTCGGTCGCCCAGCGCGCCGAGCCATAGGTTTCCGCGTTCTTCGCCTCGCGTGCGCGCCAGACCGACATGGCGATGGCGACAGCGACCGCCACGAAGCCGCCCGACGCGGCGATCCAGGCGCCGGTCTGGAAGATGGCGGGCGCATAGGCGTCGTAGCTGAACCACCACCAGAAGAAGGCGTAGGGCGGATAGACCGGCCAGCCGAGCGCCGTGAACCAGGGTTCGCCAAGCTCGGGCTGATACGCCAGCGCCGCCGCGGTCCATTGTGTGGCGCTCCAGATCGCGGCGACCACGATCAGGAAGACGGCGATGATCTGGCCCCAGAGGATTTTGGTAGCGGGCATGAGAGTCTCCTTCTTTCAGGGGGCGAGGCCGCGCTTGCGGCCCAATGACCATCCGATGCCGCCGCCGTTGCGGGCGATGCCCGCGATCTGGCGCCCGAGCTGGCGTTCAAGGTCGTTCGACCAGGGGACGAGCCGGAAGCCCAACCCGTCGTCGATCATCGCGAAGCGACCGGAGGCGAGCGCGAGGCGCTGGCGGCATGTGCCGGCGACCTTGTCGCCGGGATTGGTAGGCCGGTAGGCGAGCCCCGTCCGGCCCGCGATCTCGGCACCTGTCGCGTCCAGTTCGCGGCGGCGAAGCGTCTCGATCAGGTTGCCTTGCAGGACCACGCGGTTGCCGAAGCGGCGGGCCAGTCCTTCGCGCACGAGATGGTCGGTGCGCTGGTCGAGCGCCCGCTGCACCTCCGATCCGAAGCCGGCGGCCGTCACTCCACGGCCGCGCTCGATCAGACGATGATCGAGCCAGGTCGCGCCTCTCGCCTTCACCTGAGCCGCGAGGTCGAGATCGGATCGCGTCGCCAGGAACAGGGACGGCTTCGGATCGCCCGGCCGGCCGACGGCGCGCAGCTCAACGATGCCGCCGATATCCGGGCTGCGATCCAGCGCCTCGATGCCCGGAAGCCGGACATGGTGGGTGCGCCCGTCGATGCCGTCGATCACGGCATAGGCCGAGCCATGCAGCTCGTCGTGCAACCCCTTGTCGATCAACCGGCCGACGATGGGCTTTTGCGGCGCTGCGCTGACGATCTCGTAAGTGTCGAGCGGGCGCTGCAGGCCGCGACCGTTCAGCGCCTTGCCGATCGTGCGGATGATGTCGCCGCGCGTGCCCAGCTCGCGCAACCTGGCTTGCGCATCCGACGCCAGTGCCCACTGACCGGGCGCGGCCTCGGCTGCGAGCCCCATAGTTTCCAGATGCTGCAAGCGGCCGATCATCAGGCGGCGGACCTGGGGATCGTCGAGTCCGGGCTGCTGGGGGCGCAAGTCGATGACGCCGAGTGCGTCCGCCGTGCGATCGATCTCGGCGTCGAGCCTGGTCCAGCGTTCGGCCGTTACCTCGCGTTCGAGCGCGCGCTGGATTTCATGCTCCGGTTTCGGACCCAGCTCGGCCCAGGCCAGTTCTTCGGCGCGCGAGCGCAGATTGTGGCTGATATAGTCCCGGTTGATGACAAGGTCGGCGCCATGGTCATCGACGCCGCGCACCAGCAGATGGACATGCGGGTTGTCGGTGTTCCAGTGATCGACCGCGACCCATTCGAGCCTGGTGCCGAGATCGGCTTCCATCTGGCGAACGAGATCGCGGGTATATTCGCGAAGGTCCGACAGGTCCGCCGCATCCTCGGGCGAGACGATGATCCTGAAATGATGCCGGTCGTCCTTGCACCGATCGGCGAAGGCGCGATCGTCGGCGCCATCGCCATTGGCGTCGAACATCCGCGCGGGCGATCCGTCGCGGGTGACGCCCTCGCGCTTGAGATAGGCGATGTGCGCGGACAGCGGCGCCCTCGGCCGTCCATTCCGGTGGAAACGGGTGACAGGGACAATCTTGACCAGCACGCGCCGGCCCGATCCGAACAGGCGGCTGCGTGCGAAGGACGTGCGGCCACGGCCGAAGTTCGATTGCCCGCGCTGGCGCGATCCGCCCCAGCCGGCCGTTCGCCGGCCTCCGCCGCTGCGCGCGGCGACGCGGAGCACCTGGACGACAAGTCCTTGCGCCTTGCGGCCCTGGCCGGCTCCCCTGTTCCTGACCTTGCCCGGCCGGACGCGGAAATCCTCGTCCTCGCTCACGGCCGGGCCGCTTTCCGCCGAAAATGGCCCATAGTGCCATTCGGCGCTTTGATTTTGCTGGCTTTTTTCTTCCGAGCGGCACGCTCGCCGACCGACGTACCCGCGCCAAATCGTTGAAAGACATAGGCTTTCAGCGAATTTGGGGCGCGCTTTCTATCTTGCCGTCCCTTCCTTCGGCTTTTTCCTGCCCTTCCAGGCACTTCCACCTTCCAACCGGGCAATCTGAAAACGGGGGCGGTCATGGCGCGCCGCTCGCCTCTCGACGTGCAGCCACCGTGCAATTCGGCCGCGGCGGCGCTGCAACGGGATCGCCCGGCAGCGCGAACTTGAGGCGCCAGGTTCGCCACGCTTCGGCGACGGCGCCGGTGCCGGGGAACAGGTCGTCGAGCGTGTCGTCGGGACGCGCGGCGACCGTCTCGAACGCCCAATGAGCGACCACTTCGGGTTTCGCGCCGGTAAGCCCACGGCGCAGCGTGATCGGGCATTCGATCCAGTCACGCAGGACCAGCCGCTTGCTTACGACCGGCTTGCGCGCGGGCTTCACGATGACGGGTTCCCACGCATAAGCGACCGGCACGTTGCGCTTGAACGCGGCAAAGCCTTTCACCCAGGCCATCCACCGCGCGCCGGTCTCGCGCACGAGCGGCGCGAGCACGGCGACCGATTCCGGCGTCGCGGCGGCATGCAAAATCCAGCCGTCATAGTCTCGCTGGAGCCGCTCGATCAGCGCGGGATGATCGACCTCGCCCGCATAGTCGGGATGATCGCGATAGAGATGCGCGCAGCCGATATAGGGCGGATCGGCATAGGCGATCTTCACGGCTGCCTCCGCCCCGACAGCGCGACGAACAGGCTGTTCGCGGGCGGTTCGACCGCAGCGCGCATGTCAGCCGCGCGTTCGCCGGACGACGTTTCCGGTGCGGCCGGATCGCCGTTCGGCCGCGCCGCGAACAATGCAGCCCTGCGCCATGCAAAAGGATCGGACGGCGGTGCGGCAGCAAGCCGGCTGTCGTCCGCGCCGCCTATGATCGACGCGAGCTTTGCGAGATAGGCGCGCGTCTCGGCGGGCAGCGGACGGCCGCGCGATAGATATTCGTCGTAGCGGCCCGGCCCCGCATTATAGGCCGCCAGCATTGCCATCGCGTTGCCGTAGCGGTCGTGCATCGCGCGCAGGTAAGCCGCGCCCGCCATGATGTTGTCGCGCACATCATAGGGATCGCGTCCCAGCCCGTGGCGCGCGCGCAAGCTCGCCCAGGTGCCGGGCATGATCTGCATGAGGCCCATCGCCCCGGCCGTCGAGACCGCGCGGACATCGCCGTTGCTCTCGACGCGCATCACCGCCCATATCCAGCTTTCCGGGATGCCGAAGCGCCGCGCGGCGTCGGCGACGTGAACGGCATAGGGATGGCTGGCTGCCGTGCGTTCGGCCGGCGTGTCCTGTGCCCGCACAGCGTTCGGCCCGATGCCGGACGACAGCAGCAGGGCCGCGAGCAGGACGGCCAATCCGCCCCCGCTCTTACGCCAGCCTGCCAGCGTGCTCGCTGCGGTAAAGGGTGCGCGCGATGCGCCGGCCGTGGGCCGCCCCCGGATCAAGTCCGGGGCAGACTCTTGACCTTCGCTGCGCGCGCCGGTCAGCCTGCGACCGAGCGGGACGGAGGGATGCGGCTTTTCCGCGAACAAAGGGATGATGATCGAAACAGCCACCGATCAGCTCCGGTCGTCGCGCGGCCGGGGGCGCTTCCATGACAGCCGGAACGTCCGGCCATCGTCGTCGGCGCGGAACAGAACCGGCCGGAACGGCGCCCCGAAGAGCGGGCTGTCGATCTCCAGCGCGATGTAATTGCCCGCGCGTTCGCCGACCCGTTTCCATGCGCCGCCGACTTCCGGGCCGTCCTCGTCGTCGAGGTGGACGCGGTAATCGGGCGCGTTCTCGGCGTCGCCCGGATCGATCGCGACCAGCACGATCTGCTCGTCGACACCGAAATACCGGGCGCGCCCGGCATAGCCATTGGCGGTGGGTTCAAAGATATTCGTCGGCATGGCCAATCTCCTTGGCTTCGGGGGTGGAAGGCGATTGCGACGGCGCGCGCAGATGCAGCGGCGTCGCGCGGCCGATGACGGCGGACGCCGGCAGCGGGCCGAAATAGCGGCCGTCGAGGCTGTCGGGGACGGACGGGTTGAGCAGCAGCAGTTCGCCCGGTTGCAGTGTGCGGCAGCCCCGCCAGACCGGCAGCGGGCGGCCCCGGCCGTCACGCGCGCGGGCGCTGGCGACGGACTGGCTATCGACGCTCACCACGGCGCCGATGCGGCACACGCGCTGCCCGGCTTTCGCGGCGACATGCTTCAGCAGCGGCACGCCCTCGGGCAGATAGCCGCGCGCCGAAAGCCAGCGGGAAAGCCGCTTGGGCGGCGTGACGGCGACCAGCACACCGATAGCGGGATCGCGGTCGGGATGGATGCGGTAGAGCCCGATCGGCGCGCTGGCGCTGGCGTTCCAGATCACGCGCGGGAAAGGATCGGCGACGGCGATCGCGACGAACGCCGCGGCGAAGGCGGACGCGGCGGTGGCCGTCGCCATGACGTAGCGGCGGCGCGTCACCCTTCGATCTCCTTGCGGCGAAGCCAGGCGCGATGCCGCTCCAGCGTGTAAGGGCGCGGCTGGTGTCCCGCGGCGATGCGGTTGTGGACGTGGCGCCAGTGCTCGGGCGCCGCGTCGCAGGGATCGACGCCCGCCGTCTCCACCGCGTCGATCGCGGCGAGCACCTGCTGGACCTTGGGCCAGCTCTCGATGTGCAGGAGGATTTCGCCGCCCGGCCGCACGAACGGCAGCGTCGTATAAGGCTCGCCCGGCGTGACCGCGCGCACCACGTCGATGCGCGAGGCGATCGTGCCATAGTCGTTGGCGGTCCAGCGGACGAAGGCAAACACCGCGCCCGGCCGGAAGCTCATGACGCGCGTCCGGCGTGTGACGATGCGTTCCTGCGCGACGCGGCCGAAGCGTATCCAGTGCTCCAGCTTCTTTTCGATCCAGGTCAGTTCGACTTCGGTCAGCCGCGATCGCGATGCCAGCGCCGTTGGTTCTGTCGGCGTTCGGGCGGCCTGCGCCTGCTCCGCCGCGCGGCGGCGCAGCGCGGCTTCGAACCCGCTGAAGTCTATGCGCTGCGGATGCGCGGGATCGCTCATCGTTCGTCTCCGGTGATGTCGGGGGAGGTTCGCCCGAGCACGACGTCGAGCGCGGCTTCGGTGCGCAGGATGGCGCGGCCGATGGCTTCGGGGATTTGCGGGAGAACGGCGTCGCCGAACGCCTCGACGATCAGGCTGGCCGCAGCCGTCCGCTTTCCAGCGCCGATCGCAACGCGCGTGCCAGCCACCCAGGCGGAAAGCCCATCATCCAGCCGTAGGTGATGGGCAAGGCCGCCGTTCCAGTCAGCCCACGGCTCCGCAGCATCGCCGCCAGCGCGCGGGCGCCCGCCCATTTGTCCGGCGCGCGATCCGTCATCGCGCCGTCCATCACCGCGTCCATCGTCGGCGATTTCCGCCGATCGTAGGCCGGACTCCAGCCGTCCATCCGGCTGTCGCGCTTCGTCGGGGTGGGGAGGATTTCCGCCGCGTGGCGCAACAGGTTCGGCGTGTCGATCTGCGCCTTCGCGCCGTTCGCCCGGCGTCCCGTTTCGATCTCCTGCCGGCTCAATCTCCGTCCGCCGTTCGGTTTGACAGGCGTCGGCATCATGCCCGCGTGCCGGCTCGCATGGCCCTGCAACTGGCTGAGCACATCGCCCCGGCCGCCCTTGTCCGCATCCGATTTGCGCGGCGTCGCGAGGATCATGCGAAGCGGATATGTCGATCCTGCGCCGCCGCCCGCGCCGTCCCTCATCCCGTCCGTCGCCATCGGCGTCGGCAGCCTGTTCTCGCGAAACAGGTCGAACAGACCCGATTCCTTGAGGGCCGTCCGTGCGCCCGATCCACCCTCCAGCCGGATGCCGCCTTGCTGGGATTGCGATACCGGCGTCGGCAAGCTGGCCTGGGTCGTAGCCGATAAGCCAGGACCGCTTGCGGACATGGTTGGCGCCGACATTTTCAGCAGCCACCACGCACGGTTCGCAGGCGTAGCCGAGCGTTTCCAGGAGAAGGAGCAGCCGGTCAGCGCCGCGAGTTCGCAGATTAGCGCTGTTCTCAAAAGCGAACCAGCGAGGGCGGCACTCTCCGACCAGCCGGACGGCTTCGAGGTAGAGGCCCGACCGTTCGCCTTCGATCCCCCTGCCTTTGGTGTTGGCGCTGGAGATGTCCTGGCACGGCGGCGAACCGACGATGATGTCGGGCAGGAATCCAAGTTCAGAAACAAGTCGAGCTGCCGTGAGGGACCGGACATCCGCGTAGAGTCTGACATGGGGATTGTTCTCCGCGTAGAGGATGCGGCGCCATTCGACGATCTCGCAGGCGGCGACGGTGACGAATCCGGCGCGGTGCAGGCCGAGCGACCAGCCGCCCGCCGCGGCGCTGAACAGGTCGAGCGCGCGCATCATTCGCAAAGCCCGTATTCGCTGTCGCAGAGCAGGCCGTGCTCATCGGCGTCGCGCTGCTCCTGCGCGAGGAACAGGTCGTAGTTGCGGCCGCCCCGGCTGGTGCGCGACCACGCGATCGCCCTGTCGATCGTCGCACGTCCATGATCGGCGGGATCGCCGGGCACGGTCGGCGCGGGCAGCAGGGATGCCGGCGCTCCCGATATCGCGGTGCGCCGCGAAACGAGGCTGACCAGCCGTTCCCACTCCCGCACGCGATCGACTTCCGCGGGAAACCGCATGGCCCAGGCGCGCAGTTCGCGCTTCCTAACCATGATGCAGGTCGAGCAGCCGACCCGGCTCATCCCCATCGTGTAGAGCGGGTTATGCCGGAGTCCGTGGCGCTCGGAGATGGCGAAGGCGTCGGCCGCCGACCAGCGAAAGATGGGCCGGTAGAGCACCTTGCGGGCGCCGGAGGGATGCCGCACCGACTGGATCGGCGGCTTCTTCGCCCGCGCCGGGCTTTCGTCGGCGCGCTCGCCGATCCAGTCGATGACCGAGATCCCCGCATCGAGCAGCGGACGCTTGCGATGCATCATCGGGATCAGTTTGGTCTCGTCGGTGCAGAAGCGCGTTTTGGTGCCGGGAAACCGGCCGTGCAGCATCGCCATGTCGAGGAACGGGATGCCGGTGGGATGCAGCAGCTCGAGCGCGCGGTCGATCAGATGATCGGGAACCGGGGGCGAGACCAGGACGGGACATTCGCACGCGGCGAGCCATTGGCCTTTCGTGAGCCTGCCTGCCTGCCACGCGGCCCGGCGCTGGTTGCACGCGCCCTTATGGCGGGTCCGCCGCTTCTCCTTCGACCATTCCTCGCGCAGCATCGCGCGCTTGCGGGCGAAGGCCGCCGCGTCTGTGAGCCCCGGCACGTCGTTCGCCGAGACCGTCTCGATACACAGGCCGGTGCGTTGTCGCAGCCAGCCGTCGAGATACGCGATGTGGTCGAGCGTGATCGGGTTCTCGTGGCCGTTGTCTGCCGAGAGGAACCGCGGCGCGCGGTTGCCGAACGCGGCAAGCCCCCTGCGCTCGATCCGCTCGACCATCCGGCAAAGGACGGCCTGGCTGTCCTTGCCGCCCGAGATGCTGCCGAAGTGCTGGGCGGCGATCATGGCCGCGGTTCCGGCCCGCGCCGCGTAACACGGTGCCGGGATTGATCGCCGCACGCAAAAGGCGTAGTAGTATAGCGTAGGGGAGACGGCGGATTTACTGCCCGATACTTCGCGTCGTCTCGCGAATTATCCACAGCACCAAAGCGCGTTAGAAAGAATACGAAGTATTCTTTACTGTTAGCATAGTTAGAAGAGAGCCGATTCCGCGAGCGATTCCAGAAGCTTGTGCGGAGGTCCGGTTTTTTATAGGCCGAGTCAGCGGTTTTTAATCGGCCGAGTCCGGCGGTTTTCAATAGGCCGAGTCTCATGGCCGGTTATCCACAGCCAGCCCCATGACCCGCGCCGCCTTCTCGAACGGATCGGCGGGCACGGGCGCGAAGGTCAGCCGCTCGCGGCCGAACGCCCGCTCGATCGCCAGCGCGTAGCCCGGCAGCGACTGGCGCTGCACGATGGCGCGCAGCTCGAACGCGAACTGCTTCAAGGGCGAGAGCGCGCCGGATTTCAGGTGAAGGTGCGGGACGTCGAAGCTCCAGCCGCCTTCCTGCTGGCCGCCATGCTTGCGCACGATCCGGTAGAGCCAGCGTTCCAGCCCGCCCGTTAGGTCGAAATAGGCCCGGTCGATGGTGAGCACGAACGTGCGGTCGACGACGCCGGCATAGAACCAGTCCGGCAGGATCAGCTCCAGTCCAAGCGGACGGCCGTCGCCGTCGAGCCGTTCCTGCCACTCGTTGATCCACGAGAAGCGATGGCGTCGCCGCTGGTGCTGCTGGCGGATCGAGGTGGCGACCGTGGTGGATTGCAGCCGGTCGAGCGCGGCCTTCAGCCGGTCATAATGATCCTTGCCGGTGCCTCGTCCGGTGAATGTGAGGATTTCGTGCGGCGTCGTCGCCATCAGGCGCGAGGTCGGCAGCCCCGCGTCGCGCGCGGCGACGATCTGGCTCGCCGCCCATATCAGCACGTCGGCGTCCCATATGGTCGCCATGCCATGTTCGGGCACGGCCTCGACCGATATCCAGGTCGCGCCCATGCGGAAATCGATCGGCGTCACCCGCCTGCGCTTGGCGAGGCTGAAGAACGGCCAGGCCATGAGGTCCTGGGCATCGCGCGGCGCGATATCGCGCCCGAGCGAGGGGAACAGCGCGAGTTGGGCGCGCTCGCCGGAACGGGAGGCGGTGCGCGGCATCATCGGCGGCTCTGCGTGATCGCCGCATCCCGCTGCGGCATGAGATCGTTCTGGCCGGGGTCGGACGTGGAATATTTGGTGCCGAGGTCGGCCCAGGCGCGCAGGTCGTCGACCGAATAGACCACCCGTCCGCCGATCCGGCGATAGGCCGGGCCGCTCCCGAAATAGCGGTGCTTCTCAAGCGTGCGGCCGGAAAGGCCAAGGAAGCGCGCCGCCTCGGGGGTCCGCAGGTAGCGGGGCGGAAGGGTCACGGGCGGTCGGGACAAGGGGCGTCTCCTGCGAGGCGGGGTGGCAGGAGGCGATCATGGCGAAGTGCTCACGGCAGGGTGGGGAACGAAGATTCGCAGCTGCGCCGATGTGACCACCCCCCGGCCGCTGTCATGCGGCGGGCGCTATCAGCGGAAGCGCAGCAGCTTGCGGTAGTCGCCCTTCATCATGGCGGTGGCGTCGCGCACCAGGCGATAAGCGAAGGACCGGGCGTCCGAATTCTTGAAATCGGATGCCGAGAGATGCGCGGCCTCGTCCCTGCCGAGCGCGATCGCGATTTGGCGGTATGTCGCCCCGGCGAGGCGCAGATCGAGCGCGCGAAGCATCAGCTCGAGCCGGGCCGCGCGGATCGGGGTGAGCGGCCATCCGCGCGGCAATGGGCCGGTTCGCTTGCCCGACATGAGTCGATGGAAACGCAGCAGGCTGAGGATGCGCTTGATGAAGTCCTTGTCGAGCGGGACGATCGCGGCGAGCGGCCGGCCGGGCGTCGGATCGCGCAGCCACAGCCGATGCTCGCCGGCCGCGTCAGCGACGACGACATGCCGGCCGTCGATTCCGGCCTGGTCGGCGAGCAGCGCGCCCAGCGCCAGCGGATCGACCGCCTTGGCGCCGGTATATCCTTCCGGCGCAGCGTCGAGGATCACGGTGACGGCGGTGAGTTCCGGCCGCCAGATCACCGTGCCCGACAGCTCATCAGGCAGATAGGCGAAAGGACAACCCCCAGCGGCGGGCGAGCGTCGTTCGCTCGCTGGCCGGGGCGTTCGGGTTCAGTCGCGCCCGCTCTGCGCGATACTGGCGGTTGCGTTGCAGGAACGCGGCGGCGAATTCGGCCCGGCCCGGCGTGTCCGGCGCATTGCCGGCACGCCGCGCGCGCCCTTCGGGCGTCATTGGCATGGGATCATCCTCTCCAGCCGCTCATTGTGCGGAGTCTGGACCGCCGAGGATCGGGAGAAGCACTGCATCCCGACAGCGCGAAGGCCGCGCCAGGCGATGCCGGCCGCGCATCGGAATCCACGACCGGAAAAATCCATTTCGGTCTGAATGTTAACTTATTCGATGGCGCGCGGGCCGAGCAGATATGCGTAGCCCACTTCGGTCATCCAGCGCGCGCGGGCGAGATGGCTCTCATGCATCGCGCGGGCGCGTTCGGGTTCCGCGGCCGGATCGATCCCGAAGATATGCGCCGCCGCGTCGCGCCAGTCGGCGCCCTCGTCGTCGGTATCGAGCAGGCGGATATAGTCGGCGAGGTGATCCTCGTCATAGGCGGTGAGCCGCGGCGCGTCGGGCGCGCGATCCTTGAAATGCTTGCCGGTCATAACGCCCCCGTTCCTCCAGTCCCGTTAACCTTTTAGACCGAAACGGAGACGATTCTATACGCACGGCGGGCATGGCTTCGCGCGTCGTCCGCAATGGTCGGGTTCCAGGTCAGCAGCGGTTCGTCTGCGGTGCGCCCCCGCAAACTTCGCTCCTGACCCTGATCGGGGAGTTGGAAAACCGGAATATCTCGGTCCCTGTGACCTTTAGCCCGGAAGCCTGTTGTATACGTCACAGGCTCCCCGACCATGTGGTCAAGGATAGCGGCGCCGTCACGGCCGACGCCCAACCGGATATTCAGGGGTTTCCACGCCCCAGGCCGCCGCGTAGCGGCCCACGTCTTTCTTAGGACGGGGACGCCGTTCTGGCTACTGTCTCTTGCGAGCCGGGCGATGCCCGGCGAGCGCGCGCCATGACGGCCGCGCGGACCTATGGGCCGCGCGGCCGCCGCTGCTCCGGGCAGGACCTGCAGCCGGTTGTCGGTTGTCGGTTGTCGGTTCTCAATATCGGCCCGAGAAAGGCAAGAACGGCTGTTCTTTCCAGCTTCGGTCAACACGGCGGTAGGTCAGCCGCCGGCAGCGAAATGCGTTCCAGGTCCAAATCAGCGGCTCAAAGCCGTGCCACCAATCGGCGTCAATGTCGCCGCAACGCCCTTCAAAGCAAAGCTTATGGCGCGCGTCATAGAGTCGAAACTCCATCGGCAAACTGTCGCCCTCGTTCGTGCCGGCATAGGCGATGCTTCCTTCGGCATCTTCACCGACCCCGGCAAGGGAAGTGCCCATATGATCGGATGTGATAATCCAGCGCATGATATAATTCCTTGTGAGGGTGGCGCCCGCCGCAGGGACGGGCGCGAATGATGGGAAAGGGTGGCGACCTATGCGGCCGCCCGGCGATGCTGCCGCGCGGCAAGCCGCTTGCTGGCGGTGTGATAGTGGCCGTTGTCCAGTTCTATGCCGGTCCAGTCGCGCCCGAGTTGCTGGGCTGCCGCAAGGGTCGAACCGCTACCGCTGAATGGGTCCAGGACAAGGTCGCCCGGCTGCGTGAAAGCCTCGATCAATGGCGCCAGTGCTTCAACCGGCTTCTGCGTGGGGTGCAGGCGGTTCCCGCTGTAAGGAAAATCGAGCACATCGGGGATAGGCCGTGTCGGACGGACGGGATTGCCCTTTGCCAACAAATAGGCTTGCTCATGTTCATAGCGAAGGAAGCGGGCCGATGACGCATAACGCTTGCGGAAAACAAGATGGCCGACGATGCGGAAGCCTGCCGCCTTCCATGCATCCATGAACAAATCGACTTTGTTCCAGCCATAGAAGGAAACCGCAAAGCCGCCATCCTTCAAGACGCGGTGCATTTCCCGAAACGCCGGACGCAGCCACCGGCCGTTATCGTCATTGGCGACCTTGCGCCCCTGGCGGTCCCGGTAGCGGGTCACATAGGGCGGATCGGTCAGGATGAAATCCACCGTGCCGCTATCGAAAGCCTGCATCACTTCAATGCAATCACCGTTGAAGATCACATCGCGGGGAGCCTGTGCCTTGCTGGTCATATCTCAAATCCTTTGGTTCTGAAGTTCAGCGAAGCGGAATGCCGCGCCTGAACTTCTGCCCGGCGGCGAGCCAAGGGTAGCAACGGGGCAAGGGCGGCCGGGGCGGAGGGGAATCACCCGCCTGCACAAGCGAAGCGCGGAAGGTGGGGATACCGCCCCGGACGGTTCCACTTACCTTGACCGGCGCGAGGACTACGTCCTTAGCAACGATCGCGCCGCCTTGGCGGCGCGAAAAGCAAATGACAGCCGGGATTACCGGCGCGGCCTTCAGGCCGATCCCTGCTCGATCCCCCCAGACCGCTATCCTGCGAGGCACAAAAAAACCCGATGGCGTGGGGCGCCATCGGGTGCTGTCCGCCTTACAGGTCGCGGTAGGCTGCAACCTCATCGCTGAGGTAGGGGATGTATCCGTGGGCGCGTGCCAGTTCGCGCGCTTCCCACTTCCGTTCCCATTCCGGCTTGGCCTGCTCGGCGGCCATCTTCCGGTCGGCCCTGGCCTTGTTGATCCTGCGAATCTTTGCCCAATCCTTTTTCATGTCTGCCTCCTGTGTGCTGGCGTTGCTGATGCATCAGGCAGGCTTTGGCGGGCGACGCGGGCAAGCTGAAAAACGGAGGGTCCGCTTGCGGAAACCGTAGGCGCTGGCGCCGGTTTTCTGCTTGGTGGCTATGCCACTTCCCGCATGAGGCGCCCGGCAAAGCCAGATGCGCTAATCAGCAACCAGCCCGGGAGGGAGATGAACGGATTTTCGGGCAAAGCGGGATCGGCAAGGCTAGGGCCATAGTGGAAAACACGCCGGGCAAGGTAGGAATGGGGGCAGAAGTGGGACGCTTCCCCTGCACTTTGCGCGCATGGATGCCTCCGTCGACCAGGATGCGGAGTCCTGGGCTTACCGTTATCTGGCTGGGCGGGCGCCTGTAGCGAGTATGGCATCGTCCGGTGGCAGGCCGATGCAATGGCTGGTGCGGTTTCGCACGGCGCAGATCCTTTATGGAAAACTGGAAGCGCCCCGCCATTGCTGGCGGGACGCTTCCGCGGTCAGTCGACCTTCAGCTCGAACTTGCCCGTTGTCTCGGTCGAGACAAGCCGGAGATGAACGTCCGGCGCCAGGACCGGATTGAGTTTGAGCGAAGCGTAGGGCTTCTGGTCCTTGGTGGCCTTGAGCCAGCCCACACCGAATTCCACGCGTTCATCGTCGGCGGCAACGATGCGATAGTCGGGCGACTTGTCGCTTGCCTTGTCGCCGATCCGAAGGATTTCCACCTTCTCGCTGAGACCGAAAAAGCGGATTTCGCCGTGAAAGCCGCGATCGGTCGCTTTGAAGTTTCCGCAGATCATGTCGTCAGTCCTTTCTTGACTCGGGACCGCGCCCTTCGCGGCCTCGTGGCGTGTCGAAGATCGGGGACGTTCGGCTGCGCACCGCTTGCGGCCTATGGACGGCCAAAGGGCCGCTTTTTTGCTTCGCGCTGCAAAGCCGAAGGCGGCGGAAAAAAGCTGCCCGGCGCCGTTGCGCCGCCAGGTGGACACGATCAGATCAAGCCACGAGGGAGGCCGCGAGGGTCGGTCGGGCAGGCAGGACGGGAGACAATGCTGCACCCGGTATTTCAGCGGACCCAGCAGCGATGGCTGGGTTATGGCTTTCGCGTCGGCGTGGCAGGATTCACGGGCGAGCGAACAGCGCGGTGAATAGGCGCTCGGCTTCGGCCATGCCGTCGTCGGTCAGATGCACCGACTTTGCCTTGCGCGCAGGATCGGAGATCAGCCCGCGTTCGTGCAGTCGATCCATCGCGCTCCAGTCGAAGCCTTTCCAGGCCGTGCCGGTGGTGCTGAGGTTGAGCCATAGCAGGGCAAGCACCGCCTCGTCGATTCTGTCGGTGTCGGTGTCGGTGTCCGTCCGCGAGTCCATGCGCGGGAGGATAGCAAACCGGGCTGCACACGGCATCCACGATCCCGCCGTGAGCACTTATCTTTGCTACGCTACACTTCGCTATTTCCGCCTTGCGCCGCCGTGCGCCGAATCCCGCCGCCGTTGCTACGGGTCCGGCATGTATGCGCCCGAGGGCGATTTTGCTGGATTCCCGAGAGATGCGCGGCAGCTTGAGCAATATGGGACTCTCTCGCAAACGTCGCCGCCGCGCACCCCGCGGCTGGTCGGAAGGGCTGGAAGACCTGCACGATTACATGCAGCCGCAGCCGACGCGCGCGTCGGCGCGCAAGAATGCCGCCAGCGCGCCGATCGTCGTTACCGACGACTGGCCCGAGCAGGTTCCCATCGGCGATGCCGAGTTGCGCGTCATCGAAGGCGCTTTTCGTGAGGAGCTGGACGCCCTGTTCGGGCCGCTCCCCTAAAACGGCCAATGGAAAGGGGTTGAAATGTTCGTCAAAGTGACGTACATTGTAGCGGAAATGGATAAGTCAGGAGTCGGTCCCATGCCGCGCAAACAAGCCGTAGCGGAGTCCGCCAGAGCCAATCGCGTCGAGCGGCTCGGCTTCCGTATTGACGAAGAAACGAAGGATTTGATCGAGCGGGCAGCTCACCTCACGCGGCGCAAGGTCAGCGACTTTTGCGTGACAGCGCTAGCCGACACGGCGCGGCGAACGATCGCCGAGCATGAAACGCTCGTGCTGTCGGATCGCGACCGCGCGGCGTTCTTCGATGCGCTCATCAATCCGCCCGAGCCCAGCGAGCGGCTGATCCGCGCTCTCCAGGAGCACCGGCGCCGGGTTGCGTCCTGATCATGACGGCGCATGCGGATTTGCAGGTCGAGCCGCTGGGGCCGCATCACGACCGCGAGGGATTTTCCTGCGGCATCGACAGTCTCGATCGATATTTGCGGAGGCAGGCGGGCCAGGACATGCGCCGCCGCTCGGCTGGTGTGTTCGTTCTCGCCGAGCGTGCAAATCCCGGCGTGGTTCTCGGCTATTACACGCTTAGTCAGGCCAACATCGCGCAGGGCGACATTCCGGCAGCGGCGCGAAAGCATGTCCCGCGTTACCCGCTCGTCGCCGCGACGCTGATCGGCCAGCTCGCGGTGTCGCAAGCGAGGCAGGGCGAACGCCTTGGGGCGATCCTGATCGCCGATGCCGTCGAGCGCGTCTGGGCGACGGCCGCGACAGCTGGCTCGTCGATACTCGTCGTGGACGCCATCAATGATCGCGCGGCAGCCTTCTACGAAGGCAATGGCTTCGTGCGCCTGCCAGATTCCCAACGCCTCGTGCTGCCGATGCACACTATTCAAAGATTGGTCGAACGATGACGAACGCTGCTCTCGCCCCCTCGGAAACCGGAGCCGTGCAACCGGCGCTGCGGGCCGCGCTCTACCTGCGCGTCTCGTCGCCGCGTTCGGCCGAGAGCGATCTGTCGATCCCGGACCAGCGCCGCCAGACGTCGAGCTATTGCCACTCGAACGGCTGGGAAGTCGCGGCCGAGTTTGTCGAGCCGGGGGTTTCGGGCACAGACGATCGCCGTCCCGCCTTCCAGGAAATGATCGACGCGGCGCTGGAAAGGCCGTCGCCCTTCGACGTGATCGTGGTCCATAGCTTCTCGCGCTTTTTCCGCGATCAATTCCAGTTCGAGTTCTACCTCCGCAAGCTGGCGAAGAACGGCGTGCAGCTCGTCTCCATCACGCAGATTCTCGGCGATGATCCGATGAGCGAGATGATGCGGAAAATCATGACGCTGTTCGACGAATATCAGTCGAAGGAGAACGGCAAGCATACGCTGCGCGCGATGAACGAAAACGCCCGGCAGGGTTTCTGGAATGGCGCCCGTCCTCCGATCGGCTATCGCGCGGTCGCGGCCGAGCAGCGCGGCGCGAAGATCAAGAAAAAGCTGGAGATCGATCCGCTCCACGCCGAAACGGTGCGCCGCATTTTCCGGCTGGCGCTGGAAGGCGCGGATGGGCGCGGGCCGATCGGGGTCATGGCGATCGCGTGCTGGCTCAATGAGAATAATATCCGCACGCGCTATGGCGGTCGGTGGGGCAAGGGCATGGTCCATCAGGTGCTGACGCGGACCACCTATATCGGCGAGCACCGCTTCAACACCTATGACGTGAAGAAGGGGCGCGCGAAGCCGGAGACCGAGCACGCCATCATGGAGGTGCCGCCGATCATAACGGTGGCGGAGTTCGAGGCCGTGCAGCGATCCTTGAAAGCGCGCAGCCCGAAGATGATGCCGCCGCGGGCGGTGGGCGGATCGACGCTCTTGACGGGCATCTGCTTCTGCGCCTGTTGCGGTGGCGCGATGACGCTGCGCACCGGCACCAGCCGGAGTGGGCAGGAGTATCGCTACTACACCTGCGCGACCAAGGCGACGAAAGGGAAGACGGGATGCCCCGGCGTCTCGCTTCCGATGGATCGGCTGAACGAGGCGGTGATCGAGCACCTGGAGAAGCGGCTGCTCGATCCCGCGCGCCTTGAAGTGCTGATGGACCAGCTTATTGCCCGACGCGACGAATGGGTGACCGAGCGCCGCCAGCACGTCGCCGAGATGGAACGGCGCGCGACTGAGGTCGAGACCAAGCTTTCCCGGCTCTATGAAGCGATCGAGAATGGATTGGTCGATATGGGCGATCCGTCGCTCAAGGCGCGGATTGCCGAGCTGACCACCATCCGCGACCAGGCCAGAGGCGATGCCGAGCGCGCGGTCGCACACATTGAGCGGATCAGCCCGGAGATCACGGTCGAGAGCCTTCACGCCTTCGCGCTGGTCGCCAAACGCAAGCTCCGCCACGACGATGGCTCCTATGCGCGAAACCATATTCGGGCGGTGGCCCAGCGGGTCGAGGTCCACAGCAAGACGGATGTGCGAATCTGCGGCACGCGCACCGAGTTGCTGCGCACCCTCACCGCCGTCTCTGGCGTAGAGGCGGCGGTGCTAGGGACTCGGGCTTTTGGACCGAAATGGTGCCCAGAAGAGGACTCGATCTCGACGATTTTATACTAGTGTTATCAATGAGTTAGTTTGTTCGGGTTTTGCCAAAAGCCCGCAAAAGGCCCGAAATCGCCAAATAAGGTATTGGTTCGATGCCTTTTTCGGGACTCGAGCACTTTTGGAGCCCCGGATTTCCGCCATCCGCTCTCCAAGGGAAAGAGGAAAGAGGGGGGGCTTAGATTCGCCTGTCCTTCCCACACTACCTGGCAGTCTTGAAGATCCGCTTATTGAGTT